>WOR8_10002854_pt1 | contig 16979 bp, 17 predicted proteins | sample DeeMarSeWOR38_10_FD_19890 | JGI IMG/M metagenome (IMG submission 19890)
CTCCCCTTAAATATTGTGGCTGAGCAATCGATCTCCCTGTTACAAAGACAGTACTCAAATCTGCTCATGCGGGGAATGGCGCGTGAGCAGATCGAAGAGCACATGGAGCAGCTTCAGGCCGGCAGTGAGCAACAGGCCAAGGAGCAGCTAAAGACCTTCTTTATTATGGATAAAATTGCCGATAAGCTCGATATTGAAGTGACCGATGAGGAGATTAACGGCCACATTGCCCAGTTGGCAATTCAGCAGGGACAAAGACCGGAAAGAATGAGAGAACAGATGCTCCGCGACGGCTCGCTCGCACAGTTCAAGTTACAGGTGCGCGAGCAAATGTGCATCGCCAAACTACTCGAGTCAGCGAAGATAACCGAGAAAAAGGCAGAAAAGAAAGCAAAAAAAGCCGAGAAAAAACCTGCTAAAAAAACAACAAAAAAGACGGATAAAAAAGAAGAGGCAACTGAGAAAAAAACAACAAAAAAACTGAAAAAAGCAGCAAAAAAACAATAATACGGCGGTTCAATTATCAGATAACAGGAAAAGTATAGAGTAAAAAAACAAAAAAAACCTATCTCGCTGGCAGTAACGCGAGATACGAAATACTGGATACGATTTTTTTAAGGAAAACATAAATGTCTATCGAAAATCCCGGAAAAACTATCATCAAAAACATGGAACCGTACAACCAATACGGCCAGTATCAGCGATACCGGCAGATGAGTCTCGATGATATGCTCCTGGAGAACCGAATAGTGTTTTTGATTGGAGAGATATCATATCAAAGGGCTGCCGAAGTCATTATGAAAATGTTATATCTCGACAATCTGAAAAGAGACACCGAAATCAGCCTCTACATTAACTCCCCGGGAGGCAGTGTTGACGACACCATGGCTATCTACGACACTATGCGATTTGTCGGTTCTCCGATTGCAACATACTGCATCGGCAGGGCCCAGTCAGGGGCTGCGATAATACTGGCCGCCGGCACTAAAGGTAAACGCCATGCCCTCCCTCATGCAAAAGTTATGCTCCACCAGGTCTGGGGCGGAGTTACAGGTCAGGCTGCCGATATTAAAATACAGGCCGAAGAAATCGTAAAAGCGAAAAAGATGATAAACGAGCTTCTTGCAAAACACACCGGTCAGCCGATTGAAAAAATTGCCGCTGAGACAGAAAGAGACAGATACATGACGGCAAAGGAAGCGCACGAGTACGGACTTATTGACGAGGTCCTGCACGAAGAAGAAAAAGACAAAGAAAAAAAGAAAGACAAAAATAAAAAGTAAATATAATATAAGAGACAAGAAATATGGCTATGAATCAAAATTTAGTACCGATAGTAATTGAGAAAAGTGGGCGTACCGAAAGAGCATACGACATTTATTCAAGACTCCTCAAGGACAGGATTGTGTTTCTCGGTGGACCACTTGACGATGCGACCGCAAACCTGATTATCGCCCAGATGTTGTTTTTGAGCAACGAAGACAACAAGAACGACATACATTTTTATATCAATTCACCGGGCGGATCAATCACGGCAGGCCTGGCAATCTACGACACAATGCAGTTTTTGCGCTGTGACGTCGCAACATATTGCATCGGACAGGCCGCAAGTATGGCAGCCGTCTTATTGGCCGGAGGAAAGTCAGGAAAGAGATTCCTCTTGGCAAACAACAGGATTCTTTTGCACCAGCCGCTAATCACTGGAATACTTGAAGGCCCCGCTACAGACCTCGATATTGAAGCAAAGGAAATACTACGCCTGAGAACCCGCCTCTACGAGATATTGGCAAATCACACAGGTCAAAAACCCGACAAAGTGGAAAAGGACTGCGACCGAAACCTATGGCTCGAACCCGATGAAGCCATAAACTACGGGCTCGCTGACAGAATTTTGCAAAAAGCGCCTGAAATCGTCAGGGAACAGGAGCAAAAATAATGAATACCCAATATCGAACGTCGAATATCGAGTATCAAAAGCCTGATGTTGCTGCCTGGTCTTTCGCATACATCGCGGTTCTGTTCTGCTCCTGCGCGCTGACGGCTTTGCTTGCAGGATGCGAAAGCACACCAATCACGAAAAATCCGTTAGCAGAAAAAGTAGACAAGCTCAGCAGGGAAAAAAGAGAACTGATGCAACATATTGAGCACTTGGAATCAAGGAACAAAGACCTGCAACAACAGATAATCACCCTCCACGGCCTCGAAGACGACATCAAGCTAAAAGAACTCTGTGACATACAAAGTGTCAGGATTACAAAATACACTAATCTTTTTGACAAAGACAAAGACGGCAAAAAGGAAACCCTGATTGTCTATATACAGCCCATCGACCAGGACGGCGACATCATAAAGGCGCCCGGAGATGTCCATGTGCAGTTACTGGATTTGGACAAAGACAGGGACCCGAAGTTACTTGGAAAGTGGCACATAACGTCGGACAAACTAAGAAAACTCTGGTTTAACGCCTTATTGAAGACCAATTACAGATTGACCTTTGACGTTTTAGAAAAGGTAGAAAGTTTTGAAGAGCCGCTAACGGTAACGGTCACCTTTACCGACTACCTCACCGGTAAAGTATTCGAAGAACAAAGGCTTCTCAAACCCTGAGTTTTGCTACTCGTGCCGTGCGGCCTTAGACCCGTATTAAGGATTAGAAAACAAAAAGTAGCCATAGAAACATAGTGATGAACAAAAAACTGACTATACCGAAGGACAAAATCAAAAATTTTTGCCGCCGGCATCATATTCGCCGGCTTTCAGTTTTTGGCTCTGCTCTGCGGGACGATTTTAACGCTGACAGCGATGTGGACGTGCTGGTGGTGTTCGAAAAAGGGCAGGAGCCGGGATTTGCATTTTTCGATATGCAAGACGAACTCTCTCGGTTACTTGACCGTAAGGTTGAGCTACATACACCTAATTTCCTAAGCCGATACTTTCGAGAAAAAGTACTGTCAGAAGCAGAGGTGCAATATGTCAAAGGCTGACGATGTAGTGCGCCTTCGCCACATGCTTGATGCTGCACGTAAAGCGGTGGAACTTACAGAAAACTCTGAGCGGGTGGACCTCGACAAAGACGAGAAGCTTGCCTTAGCACTTCTACGGCTGCTGGAGGTCCTGGGAGAAGCAGCAAAGAATGTTTCTGACAGGTGCCGGCAAAAGTATTCGCAAATCCCGTGGCGACAAATTGCAGGAACCAGGGACCGCCTCATTCACGGCTATTTCGATGTCGACCTTGATGTAGTGTGGAAAATCATTTCAAGTGACCTTCCTCCTTTAGTACAGCAATTGGAAAAGGCCATCTCAGACAGGGACTAATTAACATAGATTACAAAAAATATGTCCCCCTCATCAAAGAGAGCCCGACTTTAAATGGAAGTGTAACTGCACCTGTAAACATACAACCTGACTTTGTTGAGCAAATTTAATTTATTTGATTTGTATAAACTTCTTATCTTCGTTGTGAAATTGAATTCGAGGTGAATTTTGGCGCTGGTCGTGCCGAATTTATCGAAAAATGTGGTAAATTAAACCACGGATTTCTCAAAAAGACCGTACGCGGCCAGCAAGCCTCGCATCACGTCGGTTACTGTTACTATTCCGATAAGTTTTTTCTCCTCATCGGTCACCGGCAGACAGCTTATATTCTTCTCATACAACATACTAACGGCAGTATAAAAATCACAGCTCGGAAGCACACAGCTCACGTCTCGCTTAACAACATCATGAAGAACCTGCTTGATCGCTGCATTGTTCGGTGCCACATCAAACAGCCTGTCGTGAAATGCGTCGGCACCGGGCCGCAAACATGGAAGATAACGCAGAACGTCCCGGTCCGAGATAATCCCAACCAGTTTTTGCTGTGCGTTTACAATCGGAACGTGCCTGATTTTATCCTTCTGCATAACCTCCAACACTTTAGCCAGGCTCTCTTCCTCATCCAAACAATCAACCTGCTCAGTCATTATATCTCCAACGGTCCGAAGAACTGTCGACAACGCGGGTATCACCTCGTCTGAATGGCCCGAAAGAAGGTCTACAAAATGTCTTCGCTGCCCCGTCTCTTCCAGCTTTGAGCATATCTGCCGGATTTTATCGAGCCTGATAAACAGCTTCAGGACGTCCGTCGACGTAACGATGCCCACTAAATCCTGCTCAACGAGGACCGGAACCATATTGACATGATTATCAACCATGATGCTGATCATCTCTTGTATGGATGTCTCAGGCGATACCGATTTGGGATTTCGGGTTACGATTTGAACAAGAGACTGCTTCAGCGCACGGGAATCAGAATCCGTCTGGCCAACTTTTCCTGCATAAGGAGATATTTGCCGGAACACATCACGCTGAGAAACAACACCTACAAAGCATTGGCTCTCCTCGTTTCCCGTCGGGCTGTCAACGATGGGAATGTGCCGGACATGGTTCTCCTCCATAAACTTAAGACACTTTTCTATCGTGCCGTCAAGCGTCAGGGTCTTGACATCTCTGGTCATCACATCCTTAACACGATTAACCAGCTTAAAAAAGACGTCTTTCCCCGCCGCCAAATCGTCTATTAGGTCAATAAGCCTGAACTGTTCTTCCGGCATATTATTTCCTTATGCAGGCAAACTTGCGGAGCTATCCGAGAAATATCCCCCGCAATGCAAATCGATTGTAATCGTATAATCTCACTGTTTTTGTCGACAAAGGATACCAACCACTTTAGCAAATCAGAGCAATTTAAATCGGCTCTTACAACATAGACCGATAACTGATATATAAAACAGCTTATGATCCTTATAATTATCAATTATTTACCGCCGATCTCTCCCGGCAAATCTCCCCCGCCCTTGCGATGTCGCCAAAACAGAAATCCTAAAGTGAATAAACCTACCAGTTGGCATTCACGGGTATAACAGGAACCATATCCGCCTGCTCACTTTCCATAAGCTCCTCTGATGCCGGTGTTTTAGACCTGACAACCTCAAGGTCGGGAGCCTGCCCGTTTTTTCTACACCACTTCGAATAAGTATCCACGCAAAGTCCCTCTATCTCCGCCTCGAACTTCGACATTCCTTCCTGCCCTAATGTAGACCCCAAAGGGCGAACATCAATCCTGCCCGGTTTCGCAAGTGACCATATCGATTGTAGCAGTAGATTTTGCTCTTGCAAATCCTCATTTCTATCTTCGGTCTTGCTCTTGTCTTTTTTCACCGGCAGCCCTATCGAGACCCCGTTGCGCCAACTGATAACGACAAAGCCCAAAGGCAGCAAAAGCAATCCCAGCGGATTGACAGAAAAGCCCATCGACTTGCCGCGGCGTTTCAGCACGCACTTACCCTTACCTTCTTTCGATACCTTTGCCTTTTCAAAAGTTACGGTACAAGGCTTACAATCGCAACAAGCATATCCCAGTGCTGATGCCAATACAATTTCTCCCGGCCCTAATGGTATCTGCCATTGCCGGGGCGCAACCAACTTATTCGCCTCTTTCTTAGTGCCAAACAAGGTCTTTGGCGTAACCTTCATACGCATATCTACTGTTATTGGGCAATCCCAACCGTTGCCGACAAGCGAGTAAATATGAAAGGGGCTTCCTTGAAAATTAGGCCCGTCCGACCAAAAACTCAACGAAACCTTTTTTACATTAAAAACATCGCTTTTGAGAACCTTCTTCGAAAGAAACTCATACCAGTCGAATAGTTTATGATTAGTCACTTTTATACCTCCTTCAGTAATTCTGCCTTGATACAGGATGAACATCCCACCGTACTCTATATTTCGGCAAATATAGCAGGTATATTGAATAATATGCCGTGATATAGGGTTTTCTTATACCATTTCAGCACAATCGCTATACTGCGACGAGATAAAAGCTGTACGCCTCAACCACCCGCCCCGCCCTAATTCGGCTTGCAAAGTCACTCATCCCTTATAAAATGTCCATATACAAAGCCTTCTACATCGAGGATACAGGTTTATGGAAATGCTCTCATTTGATGATGTCAGGTCCACAAAGCCGGAGGAAATGCACGGCGACCTCCACATAACAGAAGATGGATTCTACTTTTTGGCCTTTCGAAAAGTAAGTTTCTGGATCGTGGCCCTTCAGGTCAACTTTGGGCTTTTGGGCATGTGGCTGGCAAGCCGCTCCGATAAAAGACGCAAGCTGGAGATGGAAATGTGGCGACAAGACCATGGAGGACGACATGTCGACGAACTCGTGGGGGAAATAGAAGGCTCATGGATGGTTGTAAAAGAAGAGATCAAACTCATCAAGCCGAGATTTGCTGGTGCGGGGCTGGTCATCGTTAATACAGACGGTAAAAAATTCTCGGTCGAGACAACGAAGGACCATTGGAAAAAAATAGAGGAATTTGCCCGACTGCAAAACTGGCCCGTAAAGTAAAGCCCCCCGATTTAATTCACCTTGCAAAGCCACCGAGAACATGTAATATATCGTTATGCAGAAGCTTCTCAACAAGATAACCTGCGGTGATTGCATAAAGATATTGGAGAAGGTTCGCAAACCCTTTGCAGACCTCATCTTCGCCGATCCGCCTTTCAATATCGGCTACAAATACGATAAATACAACGACAACGTCAAAAGCAAAAACTACATCGCATGGACAAAAGACTGGATGGCCGCCTGCAAAAAAGTCCTCAAGCCCCATGGCTCCTTCTACATAGCCATAGGTGATGATTACGCCGCGAACGTAAAAATAATAGCTGATGAGATCGGCCTCTTTATGCGAAACTGGATTATCTGGCACTACACCTTCGGCCAGCAGTTGAAGAAAAAGTTCGCACGCTCACATACACACATATTATATTTTGTAAAAGATAAAATTAATTTTACTTTCAACCCAGACGCCGTGAGAGTAATATCGGATAGGCAGAGGGTTTATAAAGACAAACGCGCCAATCCTAATGGCAAAATGCCGGATGACGTCTGGGATGAATATCCTCGTATTTGTGGCACATTTGAGGAGCGTACAGACTTTCCTTGCCAGATGCCAGAAAGCTTACTTGCTCGTATTATAAGAGTCAGTTCTTATGAAAGAGATTGGGTGCTCGATCCTTTTAGTGGTTCAGGCACCACCGCAGTGGTGGCCCATAAGTTGAATCGTATATATACAGGTATTGAAATTTCTAAAAGTTATGTGCGAGAATCGCGAGCACGTATCAGTCTATCTGAAGGTCTGCCGGTCGAAGGAGAAGGATTACCAAAATGGCCCGTACATGCTGATCGAGAGTTGAAATGGCTTTATCATGAAAATAAAGTACCGGATGGCCAGCTTCGCAAAAACAAAACGCTTTTAACTCTGTTCACAACGAAATTAAATGAGCGCTTGAAAAAAGTTAAACAATATACACCTAATGAAGTTACAAACCGTCTGGAAAAACTACGGAAATCTGGCAAGTTGGGCGCTCTTAGGGGAGAGAGAATTCGGACGAAATAAGGACAAATCCCATTGAAGATAAAAAATTTTCTCCTGCTCTGCCTGCCTTTCATCGCCAGTGCGGCGATGCTCACCGTGATACAGGCCCCAATTAACCTCTCGCCCCTGGCATGGATATCGCTTGTCCCCTTTATCCTCTCCTGCTCGCCCGACATAAAACCAAAATCCCTCGCCCTTGGGGCCTACCTGGTCTCTATCTGCTACTGGCTCGCTAATATCTACTTTATAGCTCCGATAACCCTGATGGGCTGGATCTCACTTTCCCTGTACACCGCCTTGTCATGGCCGATACTCGCCCTCTGCCTGCGGTACTGCAGAACAAAAAAGATACCCCTATTCCTGGCCGCCCCCATCCTGTTCGTCGGCGCAGAACGTCTTCGCGGCTTTTTCTTTGGCGGCTTCTTCTGGCGCTTCCTCGCACACAGCCAGTATACAAACGTCACAATCATCCAGATTGCGGACATCTTCGGTGCAGCCGGCGTCTCTTTCCTGATTGCAATGGTCAATGGCCTCCTGTCCGATTTGATAATCGCTGCCCGCCAAAAACAGCTATTGAAATTAAAACTCTTCCTGAAAACCGCCTTCGTTGCCATCGCCCTTCTCGCGACTATTCTTTACGGCCGATGGAGAATAAATCAATCGGAAAAGTTCGTAACCGATGGCCCTCTTATTGCCTCCCTGCAGTCAAACGTCCCGCAGTGGATTAAGAGAGAGGCCCTACGGGGAGAGCCTAATATTGCCGAGAAGACCTCTGAGGAAATCTTCGACGAGCTGATGCAAAAAAGCAGGGCAGGGATCGAGGAAGGCGCCGACCTGGTCATCTGGCCCGAGACTATGGTGCAGGCAACTTTAAATGACGAGGTACTGGTATTTTTTGATCCCAATAGCCAGCCCGTTCTCTTCGACAAGGCGCTCTCCGGGCACGCCGCAAACAATGCGTACCTGCTCATCGGCGCCTACTCAGGCAAAGTAGGATTTCGAAACAACGAGCCTGTATGGGCCGCCAGGTACAACTCGGCTTTTCTTTACAGGCCTGACGGTTCAAAGTATCAGAAACAATACAGCAAGATACACCTTGTCCTCTTCGGCGAGGTCCTGCCTTTTAGGAAAAGTTCTCCTTTCCTCTTCAACATTTTGATGAAATTTAATCCTTATGGTTACGACCACTCGCTCGACGCCGGCACCGAATACACTGTTTATGAAATGACCGCCCCCGTCAAAAACACCACGCCGGAACGCCAACCACGCCCTTATAAATTCAGCGTCATCATTTGTTATGAAGCCACAATACCCGACCTTGTCAGAAAATTTGCACTGGACAACACCGGCAAAAAGAAAATTGACTGGCTCATTAACATAAGCAACGATGGATGGTTTGTAAGGTTCAGGGACGAGAAGGTTTTACCCAGCACGGAGCTGTCCCAACACATGGCTATATGCGTCTTTCGCTCTGTTGAGAACAGGCTCAGTATCGTCAGAAGCGTCAATACCGGCATAAGCTGCATAATCGACACACTCGGAAGAGTAAAAAATGGATATTTGGCCGGAACTTTGCCCGACAGGGCGATACAAAGAACAGGCGTCGATGGATGGTTCCTCGATAAATTACAGATAGATAAAAGAAAAACCTTTTTCAGTAAATACGGCCAATGGCTGGATTTTTGTTGTGCTTTATGCCTCGTTTTGTTCATAATAGTTACACCTTTGGCCGGTTTTATCCGAAATAAGAAATATCGTATGTTTTCAAGACAGCGACAAAATGAAAGATAAAAATAAGAACGATAAAAGGCAAAAAACAATGTACATGAAACTGCTCGCCGCTTGCGCGTTGACTGCTTATGCACTGCTCTGTTTCGGCTGCCAGGAAACCGTCATATCTACAAGAACAGAATGGCTCGCACCTGTCTCTCCTAACAGCCTCGTACCGGAAGCTACACAAATCATCCGCACCGCCTTAAACGATCCTGATCCCGCAGTCAGGGTCAACGCTATTGAAGTTGTCGCTGTAAGCAAACGAATCAGGTTGATCCCTAAAGTACAACGACTGCTCAAAGATGAATTCGTACCCGTTAGATTTGCGGCCGTGCTGGCGATCGGCGATTTGGAATACTCGCTGGCCGCTAACGCCCTGACCGCTCTGCTGCAGGACCAAAACGAAAACGTCAGGATTGCCGCAATGTACGCCCTCGGAAAGATTGGCTACCCTGGCAACTTCGAAAAGATTCGCAAGGCAATAGCCTCCCCCGACCAGACCGTCCGCGCCAACGCCGCTTTGCTGCTCGGCAAAAGTGGAGATGAAAGTCCGCTTACAAAACAGGCTCTATGGTGGACACTGCGCAGGCAGGATTCAAATGACATGGTCAGATTCCAGACAGCCGAAGCAATTGCAATGCTCGGCGACGAGAGAATATACCCAAAGTTATGGTCAATGCTGATAAGCGCTTACGCTGATGACAGGGTAATGGGGATAAAAGCGATGGGAGCGCTGGGTACTTTACAGGCTAAAGACTCCTTGATTACTATGCTCGATGACAACGTAGTCGAGGTCAGACTGGCCGCGGCTGAGCAGCTCGGTATCCTAAAAGATACTACTGGAGAGCCTGTTGCACTCGAAGTTTTTTCAAAAAATCTCACTGCAAAACTTGACCCACAGAGCCGGGAGCGACTTAACGTGCGCACCGCTCTGGCGATTGGACGAATTGGAACAACTTCTCTGACCCGTTTCCTGCCAAAACTCCTCAGAGATGAGTCAAAAAATGTTCGTATTGCCGCTGCAATGGCCGTTTTCAACACAAAATGAAAAATTCATAATCCGGATATGCCTTTGTCACCCGTCACTCTTCAAGTCTCATAATCCATTGCATACCACCTGCTTACGAACGTTTCCGCACCCTTTCACGTATAAAATCGGGATTGTAATTTACCCATCTCCCCCATTTTACCAAACATGAGAACAAAAGCAAAACTGCCTGCATGACAAATATAAAGGCTGGCGCGATAAAATAGGTAAAAATTTACTTGATTTTTCCATCCGTAATGTGTAAAGTAGTAGTGTAGAATTTACGATATCCTGATATATCGGACATACGGAAAATATACAAAAAAAAGCACGAATTTGCGAAAGGGGCTTGTTTTGAGTACGCTGACAAAAATTCTGATAGTTTTAGTGACGATATCCTCGATTTTCCTCTGCGGCATCGTCGTAACTTATGTCGCCCTCGCCGACAATTACAAAGAAGAACACGACAAAATCAAAATCGAACGGGATGCCCTCGTAGAAAGCGAGAAGAGTTTAACTGAGCAACGAAATGCGATGGAAACCGCAAAAAATGATAAGGAAAACGAGTTAAACAATGAAATTGACAAGCTAAACACGAAAATCAGCACATTAGAGGCCGAGTTAAAGGTAGTCGAAGCACAAAAAAAGCATGAGGAGAAGCGAGCAAGCGACATGGCAAGCGTCGTGGAAACAACGACACAAACTTCCAAAGAGACGACAAAGTTGTTGATGGATACGCAGGCTCAGCTAACTAAACTTGAAGCTGAACAAACCAAACTGAAAGCACAGTTCGATGATACTTCTGGTACACTTCTGGAGAAATTAGCTGTAATACAGACCCTGGAAAAAGAAAAGAAACAGCTCATCGAGGAAAAGGTTGAATTGCAAAACAGACTGGACAAGCTCCTGCAGCCGGTAGGTAAAGCCACTGCCCCCGCCGTGACCGTCACTCCCAAAATAGAAATAGCCCGGCCGGCACCCGTTATCGCAAAGAAAATCGGCCTAAAAGGACAGGTAACCGCCGTAGATACGAAAAACAAGATGGCCAGCATTTCCATAGGCACGGCCGATGGTGTCAAGGAAGGGATGAAATTCCACGTTACTCGAGGAGATAAGTTCATTTGCGATATTCTCATCATAGACGTAGATGCCGAAGAGGCCGTCGGGGCACTCGAACTCGTACAGGATCAACCAAGGACCGGAGATACCGTTACAACTAATTTGTAGCGGTTGAACCCAATCCGGAAATGGAAAATAATTAAGAAAAAGTAAATTCTGAACTCTTCTATCTGAGGTCGATATATGAGTCCTAACAGGCGGATAAGAGGCGGCAAGGTTATCGCAGTAGACAATCTTTACACCGTTATACTTGCTTTGACCTTCTGTGTCATACTGGCAACAGCTGCGTTTGTTGCATACAAATGCTATTTCCAGTACGAAACTATCTTTAAAATTCAACAGCCAGGCCTATTTTGAACACAATGGAAATCGCCGATAACGCGGAATTATACCTTATTTCCCGACGGTCCCATCCCTATCGCCCCACTTCACAAACAAAAAAGAATTTTTTTTATCCCTCTTGACAACCGCGCCGTTTATATATAAATAGTAAAAAATTGATATTTAAGAAGGGAATCGAAGGTGCTGCTGGACACTATCTTAGGCTGGTTCAGTATGGACATGGGGATTGACCTTGGTACGTGCACTACTCTGGTTTGTGTCCGTGACAAAGGTATTGTACTAAATGAACCCTCCGTTGTTGCTGTTCGCAAGGGTACAAACATTGTCCTGAACAATGGCGAAGCTGTCGGACTCGTCGCTCGCGAAATGCTCGGCAAAACTCCGGGTTCTATCAGCGCTATAAGACCACTAAAAGACGGCGTAATCAGCGACTTTGAAATCACCGAGGCTATGCTCGGATATTTCATAAGAAAGGTCCACGGCAGGGGTGGACTCGTAAGGCCGCGGGTTGTTATCGCAGTTCCAAGCGGGATAACCGCTGTTGAAAGACGCGCCGTTATTGATAGTGCCGAACGCGCCGGGGCCAGAAAGGTATACCTCGTCGATGAGCCGATGGCCGCCGGTATCGGTGCCGAGCTGCCGATCACAGACCCCACCGCTTCTATGATTGTAGATATCGGAGGTGGAACAACAGAGGTCGCGATTATGAGCCTGGCAGACATTGCAACGGCTGAATCAATAAGAATCGGTGGAGATGACATGGATGAAGCCGTCATCAGTCATCTCAAAAAAACTTATAACCTCCTTATCGGAGAGGCAAGCGCCGAAAAAGTAAAGATACAAATAGGCTCCGCAGCTCCACTTGAAGAGGAATTGACGATGGAGGTCGCCGGTAGAGACACGATCTCCGGACTGCCAAGAAAAATCGTTATTACAAGCGAGGAAATTCGTGAAGCAATGCGAGACCCCATCGCTACTATTATAGATACCGTCACGACAACACTCGAAAAGGCAGAGCCGGAACTGGCTGCCGATTTGATTGAGAACGGTGTCCATATCTGCGGCGGCGCTTCATTGTTGAGGGGTATGGATGCTATTCTCGCGAATGCAACCGGACTAAATGTTCAAAGAGTGGAAGACCCCCTCAGTTGCGTTGCACGTGGAACAAGCGTCTACCTCGAAAATCTGGAGTTGTGGAAGGACACAATGGACCATAACGAGTACGGATGGGAGTAATTCGTCCTGAGTGCTGATTAATCACAGTATGAAATACGGCTATGGCAAGGAAGCTATTGAGAGCCCAGAGTCCCAAACGTGATAACCCGAGCTTGGGGGCAATCTCCAGACCAATGTTATTTACATGGTTTATGCTGACCGGCCTTATCCTGCTCTTCGCTCCGCAAAACCTCACAAATGACATTCAGTTTGCCTTTGCTCGTGTCTTCCGATGGCCTTTAACTATCGGAAAAAACATTTCTTTATATGCAAGAACAAGGCAGCCTGCCCCTGGAGCAAATTTCGATGAAAAATCACAATACGAGAACTATATAGCAAACCTTCAGGAACAGTTGCGACAAAAACACAGGGAAGTCATCGAGCTGTCCGGGCTGCGCGATAGATTTCATGCTCTGGAAAACGCGGGACTCATCATGGCTGATGTCATTAGGTCATCAATCAACGAAACAAGAAGCGAGCTGACAATCAACCGCGGACAAAGCGATGGACTCGTAAAAGGTCTGTATGTCCTCGGCGACAACAGTATCATCGGAAAGATTTCTGAGGTCTCCCCAAGAACGGCAAGGCTAAAATTGTTTACAGACCCGGCTTCAAGAATAGCCGTTAGGATAGGAAACTTAAATGTCGACAGGCTTATGCAGGGCCTGGGAAAAGACGAGGCTAAAATCAAATACATCCCTACAAAATACAAAATCAGGGTCGGAGACAAAGTCATGGCAAGAAAAAATCCGGGGCTCCTCGATACTTCTATGATTATCGGTGTTGTCGCAAGATGCGAAAGGGACGAAAGAAATCCTTCAATGTGGGATATATCCGTCAAGCCGGTCTGTGATATTGAAAGACTAAACAGTATTACCGTAATTATAATGAATCCACAAGACTAATCGAAGGCTCTCGTCCCGCACTTATTCTGCGAAAACTCACGCCGAATAGATGCGAGAAAGGCTGTGAGGATAAAAAATGCGATGGTTTCGCTTCGCTATCTTTGTCGCTTTTGTCGCCGTACTACAGGCCTCTCTGTTATTGGATATCATTGCTCTGCCGCCTTTGGGCAGCAAACCAAACTTATTATTAATAATGCTGGTTTTTTTCGCTATTAACAGCAACACCACCAATGCAATCATAACCTCATTCACAATAGGTTTTGCTGCGGACATCAGTATCGGCTCTACAATGGGCTCACAAACAATCAGTTTTGGACTTTTCGGCACTGCACTGGCATATCTTCATCGCGTTATTGCCATCAGAAAAGTCCATTATCAGGCCTTCTCTATATTTATCACCGCTTTTACAACCGGAACACTCGCTCATTTTTTAGCGCTATTGAGAGGCCGGCCAAATGTTTCAAATGTATACTACGCTATTCTCGGAACCGCCATATATTCGGCTGTGGTAGGACCGATTTTTTTCTTGCTCGCATCATGGTTGATGCGTATAAAAACACATCGATTCGGAAGGCGTTAGCGCCCCCCTGCAATAAATCTGAAAAAAAAGCCCGCCTCTGAAGAGATGCAGAATACGACAGAACATGTATATTAAAAGAATCAAAATTTTTATAATCATAAGTACAATACTTTTAATTCCCCCTTTACTACGTCTGATACAAATACAGGTATTGGAGCATCCCTTCTATATGGAGGGCATAGAAGAATTAAAGCTGCAACAGGCCGTCTCCAGACAGCTTCGGACAATCAGGGGTAAAATCCTCGACCGCAAAGGCAGAGTATTGGCAACAAATGAACCTCAGTTCCAGCTGCACATAAATTACAAGCTCTGTTGTCTTTTCGACGAACGTGTTCGAAACGCAAAACTGCTCACCGTCGCAAATAGGTCCGTGCTCGCAAAGGAAAAACCCTCTTTAAACGAGGTACGCAAAGAATTGGATACAAAGCTTGAGGAACTCAACAGGATAATCGATAAGTGTACGTACTTTGGCTTGGAGCGAACCGATATAGAGCAGAGAATCACCCAAATTAATGATAAAATATGGAACCTCCGAACCTTCCTGGCCTGGAGGAGAAACAACCCTGACCCCAAAATAATCGCCAAACACGGCAGGGTCAGTAACGTCCCTCTGTCGGTGGCTATTGAGGATTTTGAAAAAAAATTCCCGGATGCTGACCGGCGACTGTTGCTAATAGAAGAGATTCAGAAAATACCCGAAATGAATAAGGGATGGAGATTGCTTGAGTTAAAAACAGATGCCGACGTCTTTGACGCCCAATTGGAGTTTATGGACGTCGAAGGAATTGAAATTCTGCCGAAAGAGAAAAGACTATACCCCTATCAATCGGCCGCAGCACAAACAATAGGCTGGGTCGGTCCGCCACAGGAAAGGGACATGAAGCTTTTCGCAAATGATAAACTATCTCAATATCTCAGCGAAGAAGTCTGCGGAAGGGAAGACGGCGTAGAGTATATCTGTGAAACTATACTGAGAGGAAGACGCGGAGAAAAACTGTGGGACATAGACCGCGAGCTTATTAGTCAAACAAAGACGCAATTCGGAAAAGACGTCAAAATAACACTGGACATCGAGCTGCAAAAGAAAATAGAAGACCGCCTCGCCGATTGCACCCTCAATCCAAACTGTCAGGCACCTGCAGCCGCCGTTGTGATTGACGTCAATACAACAGATATCCTCGCCCTGGTATCAACCCCGACTTTTGATTTGAACAATATCAGGCGTAACTACTCAACACTTGCTTTCAAAGACGCAAACGAGCCGCTGAGAAACAGGGCTATAAACAAGGCTTATCCCCCCGGCTCAGTTGTAAAGCCTCTCATTCTAATCGCAGGCCTGCAATCCAAAAAAATCACTGCTGAAGAGCCCATAAGCTGCCCGGTAAGAAAAGCCCCAAAAGGCTGGCCAAGCTGCTGGATCTTCAACAAGTACCGGAACGGACACGATTATAAATGGCAAAACAACGCACGAAATGCTATCAGGGGAAGCTGCAATATTTATTTCTCCAGGCTTGCCGATAGAATCGACCCCCCTGTGCTACAGCTTTGGCTTTTCAAATTCGGTTACGCCCAAGAAATCCCGCTCAACCCACTTCATCTTGAACCGAGTATCGAGAATCGGACTTCGGATATCGAGAATCGAAACCTAAGACAGGTCGCAGGGACAATATCAAGTACTGTTGCAAATAAGCCAATTTCACGTATCGATCAGATACCGCCTCTTTACAAGGGTGAAAGAAGATTTTTTGGAATCGGCCAGGGCAATCTTCGCGCGACACCTTTACAGATCGCAAATGCAATGGCTGCAATCGCGCGAGGCGGCGTCTATAAACAGCCCCGCCTCTTTCTTGATTCCGGACCCTCAACTTCCGGCAATCAGAAAACAGGTGTCGACCTAAATATCTCCCCCCACACAATCGCCGTGGTCCATGATGGTATGAGTGCTGTCGTTAACGAGCCCGGCGGAACCGCTTATAACCAGTTTTCAACAAGCACCCTAATCCAGCAGGGAGTAAAGGTCTATGGCAAAACGGGCTCAACGGAGGCCCCGGAAAATGCCTGGTTCGCAGGTTTCGTCACCGATGATTTCGGCCGAAGCATCGCAATCGCTTTCCTTGTAGAAGGTGGACAGAGCGGCCCTCAGGACGCTGCTCCGTTAGGCCGTGACATCATTCAATTCTGCATCGACACTGAACATATCGGCCTGCCTAAACCGATAACAGAATAGTCCGCCCCCCCGCTCTACCGCCGGTACCATTGTCCGCGCAACCAATGACATGAATTTAATTAGCTTTTTTCACCTCGGCCTGACTTTCGATTGTGGGCAAACCGGCTATGTGGCAATTGGCCGAAAAAAGATACAAAGGATGGCGTGGTTGTACAGGCGCACGTTGTCTGTGCGGATATGTACGGAATTGCGGGCCGGCTGCCAGAGATAAGTATCGAAATAAAGGGTACGGGCAGGCCTTTGTCCGATATGCTAAAGCGCGATTATAACGTAATAACCTTCTGATCAGAAGTTAAAATAAAACTTACACACAATACTTGACACTATCCAGTTCGGTTGATGAGGTTGAGTTTTTAGGAAGAAT
>WOR8_10002857_pt1 | contig 16968 bp, 13 predicted proteins | sample DeeMarSeWOR38_10_FD_19890 | JGI IMG/M metagenome (IMG submission 19890)
AGATTCCTTAAGCGAAATAAATCCCTGTCATGATCACGAATGAGGGCAAGTGACATCGAAATTCGCATGGTTCCCGGCTGCGGTTGTTGAGTTCTATTGATTATTCTATCTGTAAAATCATCAGGATATTTCCGGGCAAGAACAATACCTGCAGATTTTCTCACCTGTAGATCATCATCCCATAAAAATGAATGAATGATGCTATCAACTACATCTAATCCTGGCAGGTGCTGAGCGCTTTGAATAGCGGCAATGCGAATGGAAGGATTATGATGTTGTATTGCTTTTTTAATATGTATTGACGCAGAGATTGGGTTAGAGATCAGCCACTCCGGGAGAACCTGCCCACAATTCAGTATACTCTGGATTAACAGTTCACGTTGAGTTATGTCGAGCCGAAGCTGTTCTCCCTGGGGGAGTATTAATTCCAAAGTCTCTTCATCTAATAATAGCTTGTGAGCATTATAATTATGTATCGCACGTTCAATAATGGCCTGCAATCGTTTTAACAACAGCATTTCTTTTGATTGCCAGCGTAATACCTCCGGCACCAGGAAATCATGGGATAATTCAATCCAGATTTCACCTTCCTCCCGTAAAGTTCTGATCAGACGGGCTTCTGCCAGATGGTTTATCACGGATTGCAATCGATCAGCATTGGCTGAATTTTCATTGAGTAGCTCAATCAGCTTCTTCTTTGGGAGAAGCAGTCGCTGTTCATCTTCAGAAATCAAATTGAGAAGTATTGATCTGGCGAGTTCATTTTCAGAGGTGTCAAATCGGTTAATGACCCGGTCTAAATATTCGATCAGTATTTTCGCAGCGCCGCCAAGACCTAGATAGGTGGTGAGGGATATAACAGTTGAGCCGTTCCGTGAGTCAAAGAGTGCATCACAGACAATCTGAAGTTGCGGTGGATCAATTGAATCATCATCACTTAAATCAGCCAATATGGTTGTAACCAGCGACTCCTCCATTTCAAAATTCAAGCGCCGGCCGGGTTCGGTAATTGCCCGGGTAGCCTGTGAAGGCGTAAGTTTTAAAAGCCGGAATTCATTCATGAAAATATCCGGGAAAACTGATTTGAGGGTATTCATCTCCGCTAAATGGTCTTCGCGGATGACAAATACTACCTTAATTACTGCAGATTCACTATTAAGAAACTCAGACAGAATCTCCAGAAATTTTTGTCGTAACTCTGCTGCAGGTCGTAAAAAATATTCTTCAAACTGATCGAAAATCAGGATCAATTCTTTTCCGGCAATTGCCTTTTTAAGTGCCTGGAAATCCTGGATTTTTTCTTGTTTATTTTTTAGAAATGTCTTGTTTATAAACTCAATAAAATCTTCTACCGGATTCAGGAAAGTCCGCAACACACCAACAACTTTTCCTTCTTTTTTCAGGACAGGTATAACTCCGGCATGAATAATCGAACTTTTCCCGACACCCGATCTGCCATAGAGAATAAATGAGCGATGAGATAAAATCTTTGAACATATACTATCTATTTCCGATTCCCGCCCAAAAAACAGATCGGAATCGGTCTCACGGTAGAAATCGAGGAATTTGAAGGGGCGTCTGGGTATAGTTGGTGCTGCATCTACTGCTGAAATGAAATCAGTCAACGCCTGAACACTTTTCAGAAACATAAATCCATGCTTAGGATAGGTTTTTATAAAAGTGGGCTTTCTGGCGTTGTCACCTAAAACCTTTCTGATATCCTTGATGCATTGACTCAGGGCCCAGTCGGTAACGACAACATCACTCCAGATATTTTCAAATAACTCCTTCTTAGTCACCAGTTGATTTTCATGCTGGACCAGATATACCAATACATCAAAATATTTGGTATTGAGAGGCAAAGTTTTGCCATCACGCAGAATTTGCCTATTCTGAATATCCAGAAAAATGTCATCAATTCGATAGCCGCTAATGCTTTCGGTCATGCTAAAAACTCAAAGTTTTCTCAAAGTGCTCTCAACACTTTTATGATATAGATAATTAAATTTAAATCAAAATTAGGGTTAAGTAAAATGACAGAATCAGAAAAGAATTTCCACGTTGCTATTATCATGGACGGTAATGGTCGCTGGGCCACCCGCCAGGGAAAGCCTCGATTTTACGGACACCAGACCGGTGCAGAGCAATTAAGAGAAATTGTGGAAGCTGCACCGGGGTTTAATATCAATATTCTTACAGTCTATGCTTTCTCTTCGGACAACTGGCACCGCCCCAAATATGAGGTCAATTTTCTGATGGACCTGTTCAAATCATATCTCAAGAGCGAAGTCTCCAAATTTCAGGAAAATGGCATTCGTTTCAGTATCATCGGCAGGCGGGATCGATTTCAACCCAAAATTGTCGAATTGATCGACCATGCTGAGCAAAAAACTGCCAGCGGGGAAAATTTACACCTGCGTGTGGCCGTAGATTATTCATCCAGAGATATGATATTGCAGGCAGCTGGTCGTCTATCCCAGGAAATAGATATTTCCCAGCAGACTTTTAGCACCCTGTTAGCAAACGGGATGTTTCCCTGGGAAGCTTCTCCCGATGTTGATCTGCTGATCAGAACGGGTGGGGAACAGCGCCTGTCAGATTTTCTATTATGGGAGTGTGCTTATGCTGAACTTTATTTCACACCGGTGATGTGGCCGGAATTCGGTAAGGAGAGTCTGCAGGAAGCAGTGGAAAAATTCCGATTACGTGAACGGCGTTTCGGACGAGTCCCCGAATTACCGGACTTAAAATATTAATCCGTCATACATTTTGCTTCTATACTTCTATCGTTACAAAATCATCTTCTTCACTTTCCCAAAAACCTTTCCTTTTATATCACCAGAGTTTTTACGAATCGCCTCGTTGTGATAAATGATATGGCATTATATTTGATACAGATTTTGATGTAAATAATGTAGGGGCGAAAAATTTTTCGCCCCGATCATATGATATATCATCAATCAGAAAATTATTATGGAAAAACACAACCGTCGTTCCATACGATTAGCGGGATATGATTATTCACAACCGGGATTATATTTTGTGACGATATGTACATTTAAACATCAGCAATTATTTGGTCAAATTGAGGATGGATATATGATATTGAATGAGGCGGGTGAAAATGCAAATATATGTTGGTTATTAATACCGGATCATTTTCCGAACACCGAATTGGATGAATTTATCGTTATGCCAAATCATGTTCATGGTATCATTCATATTGTTGATTTTGGTAATGTAGGGGCGAAAAATTTTTCGCCCCTACCGAACAATATGAATTCATTTCATTCACCATCAAAAACATTGGGATCAATTGTACGGGGTTTTAAAATTGGTGTTACGAATTGGATACGTAAAAACACGGATAATTACCACGTATGGCAAAGGAATTATTATGAACATATCATTCGAGATGAAGACGATTTAGACCGAATTCGAAAATATATTAGGCACAATCCAGGGAATTGGAATAATGATCGATTATTTAAGAAAAGATAACGAGAGTTAAATTGAGCAATATATCTATGTTGTATCAATTCCCCAATAATAATAAAAATTCGCCGATTTGTTATTAAGCCTTTTTCACCTCCCCGTCGTTGTATACAATACATATACCCAGCGTACAATCATCAGTGAGGCAAAAATATAAAACAAATAATAGAGAAACTGCGATTTCAGGCCCACCTGTATTACCCTTCGCCGCCAGAGTTCCCACGAGAACTTAACAAGGACAACAAGTAGAATGAGAATTAAAACCGGTCCCAGGTGATGAAACTGAAATGCTTCCTGAAAATTGAAATGAAAAGTTTCATAGAAGGAGCGGCTCATCCCGCAGGTGGGACAGGGATAGCCGGTTTTTTCCAGAAAAAAGCAAGTAAAAAGGTTTCCTCTATCCGGATCCACCAGACCTGCCCAGAGTAAAATAAAGAGCAGTGCCCCGATGGCAACCAGTCTATTACGAATTTGTACTTTATCCAAAATTTAGCCCGTTTCTGTATTTTTGATAATTCTATCCGCTTGATTCTTCCTGACTCTGCGGGAACAGACTGAATTCTACCCCAAACTGCTCCAGAAACTGTACGCTGAATGCACGAAACGTATAGCTGATGGGCAGTAATACCACCGAACTAATATATGGTATAACCAGAAGGACAAAGCCAAGACAGCAGGTAAACAAGCCCAGTAAGATAACCCCAAAGAATACCAGGATAGAAAGTATAAAAATCAGAAGACCATAAAGTATAAAATAAGCGGCGTGTTGAGAAAACAGCGACATAAATACACTCCAGGCCGGCATACTCTTTAAACTTTTTTTATACATGATCGGAACGATAAAATCACTTAAAAACAAGGATATATAAGCCGTGATGATAATGAATGCCAGTAATAGAAATCCCAATCCAACGAGCGTCAGGATGTTTTCTGCAAACTCATCATAGATATACATATCATATAGTGCTGAATAGATGTAGCCAAACAGGGCCAGAATTATAACTAGAACGATAAATCCATAGGTCACACGCCACAGAAACAGGGAGTTCCCTAATTCTTTATAGTCCTGCCAGGGTTTAATGACCAGGGCGCGATCGTGAAGAACATTATCCAGAAACATGAATTTACCGCGCGAGCTCAACCAGGTCAGCACAACTATCACAGCAACGAGCAGAATAATTCCGGTGATAATCAAGGCCAGCCACTCCGGATTATCTTCAATCCATCTCATTATATGATCGGGCAGGTCAAAAAATTCTTCATCATCGAAATCATTTTCGTCAAAAGCTGCCTGCGCACCATTGCCGCCACCACCACCATAATCTAATAATCCGGCTAAAAATGCCGTAAAACCGACTGCAAACCATTTACCCACATCAAATGGTTTGAAAAGAGATTTTTTCATACGCTTCATTGCCTGAGACAAAGGCTCCATATAAGCAATATTCATTTTCCCTCCCTGATGTAAGTAAATTTGTAGTTACATATAATACCAAATTTTGCATTCATTATTCAATACATACGAAAAAAATCCGACTTTGGTCGGGTTTTATAATTTCCAAATGTTCAAATCAAAATTACAAATAAATTCCAAATCTCAAATATCTATCTAAAACCTCATAGATTGAAATAAGATTAACAATATATCTTGACTTTAAAAATAATAATACAGATGTTGTATATCGATAAACATGAGAATTCTTCATACATACCAAAATATTCCAGGGAAGGAAAAATATCAGTATGAATAAGATCGATACTATCTATGAATAAAAATTCGATAATTGTTGTAACAGAACCTGAATACCGAAAGGGCGAGCCGGTTTTTTCTGCTACTACCAAAAATATAAAATGCATTCCCTCTCCTGAAGAAGAACATTTACTCGCTGATAGTGTCTTATCCGAAGGCGCAAAACATGTTATTGTTGGCGCAAAAAAATATGTAGGACCCTTATATGATGCATTACCGAAGGGCGGTGTCATTGCCCGTTATGGTGTTGGGCATGATGGTATTGATAAAAAGAAAATAACTGAACATTCTCTGTATCTGGCAAATACCCCCAACGTTCTTAACCATTCTGTTGCAGAAATAACAATTGCTCTGATCATGATGTCCGCACGTCACATGCTTGATCTGGCAGATTCAATGAAAAAGGGCCGTTGGCAACCACTTGTCGGATCTGAGCTTAAAAATAAAACGCTTACTATAATTGGGTGTGGGGCTATTGGAAACCAGGTAGCCCGGATTGCTTCCTTGGGACTGCAAATGAGAGTCATAGGAAATCATCTCCGTAAAATTGATATCGAAAATCTGAAGCAGGAATATGGATTCGATAGAATCATTCGTGATTTCAAAGAAGCAGTTAATGAAGCGGATTTTGTATCGATCCATTTACCTCTGAATGAATCCACAAATCTTTTCATAAATACAGATAGACTGAAACTGATCCCTAACTCTGCCTGGTTGATCAATACATCGCGTGGTGCTATCATAGACGAGATAGCCCTGTTTCATGCGCTAAAATCCCGAAAGATAGCCGGAGCAGCATTGGATGTGTTTATAAACGAACCCTATGAACCAGTTGACGAAAAATACGATCTGCGCTTACTTCACAATGTTATTCTAATTCCACACATCGGATCAACGACAAATGAAGCGAACCGGCGTATGGCTGAAAGATGCCTGAAGAACATCGAATTCGCTCAGAAGGGAGACTATGCAAAAATGGATCTCGTGGCCGGTCCGAAATAAATAGGAGATAAATTGTGCAAAACAAACTGCGTAAGGCCTTATTACAAAATGAACTTTCATTTGGAACGTGGATTCAGATCGGACATCCGGCAGTTGCAGAGATATTGGCACGTGAAGGATACGATTGGATCTGTGTAGATTTAGAACATGGATCGATAGATATCAATACGTTAACCGATCTCTTCCGGGCAATTGAGGCAAACGATGCCACACCGGTCGCTCGTTTACCGATGAATGATCCGATTTGGATCCGCAGGAGTCTGGATGCAGGAGCGATGGGTTTGATTATTCCCATGATAAATTCTGCTGATGAACTTGAATCAGCCATCCTTTATGCAAAATATCCGCCGAGAGGAGAAAGGGGATTTGGATATTCCAGAGCAAATTCTTTTGGAATGGACTTCGAGGAGTATATCGCAGTGGCCAATGAAAAGATCGCCATCATCGCCCAGATTGAGCACAAGAATGCCATCGAGAATATTGATGCCATCCTTCGGGTGGAAGATCTGGATGCTGTTTTTATTGGTCCCCTAGATTTAAGCGGTTCATATGGAAAAGTCGGGCAGCTCGATTGCCCTGAGATGCAAAAAGCTTTGAAGCGCTATCTTGAAGCATGTAAAGAGCACAAGAAGTGTGCCGGCATTCATATCATTCAACCCGATGAACATTCTATACATAAAGCAATCGATCAGGGTTATAGGATGCTCACCCTGGGAGTGGATGGTGTCTTTCTGGGAAAGGCTTCAGCCCATGCATTAAAATCAGCCAAGTCTGTCATTCCCGTCCCCGACTGAGTCGGGGAGGAATCCAGTAAAAACAGACACGTAGATGTTTCATTGTCCGGATAACTGCTTTCGCAGGTATAACATTTTCAACAATTTCAACAGTTCTGCTCTAACCGGAAAACGGTCATCGTTAAATCGTAGTGGAGAAAATAAATGGATGATAAAAACCTGAATACGGAAGCAGGTAAATTCTCACTTTTAAAAAGATTCTGGTGTATGCTTCTTTTGCTTGGCCCGGGATTCTTCTGTATTGGCTATACGATAGGCACGGGTAGTGTAACATCGATGGCAAAGGCCGGATCTCAACACGGAATGCAGCTTTTGTGGGTGCTGGCCCTCAGCTGTCTCTTTGCCTGGGTGTTAATGGAAGCCTACGGACGTTTTGCGATTGTCACCGGGGGGACGACGATACATAGTGTCAAAACAAAACTCAGATTTGGAAAAATCTTTGCTGTTGTCCTGTTAATTGGAGTTGTGGTTGGACAATGGACCTGTTTATCCGGTTTGGTTGGACTTTCGGCCCATGCGGTCTATGAGGGAATCCGGCTTTTTATTCCCGCTCTCCACGAAGAAAATTACTGGGCCATATTGGGAATTGCCAGCATGATCATGATTGTGATGTATGCACTGTTGTTGGTCGGAAGATATTCATTTTTTGAGAAAATATTGGTCTTTTTTGTTTCGATTCTGGCCCTTTCATTTTTAATCTCGATGTTCATTGTATTACCATCTCCGAAGGAAATTGCTTCCGGTATGATACCATCAATCCCCAAGGTAGAAGGGGGGCGATTGTTGGTGGCCGCACTTGTTGGTACGACAATGGCTGCTCCAACTTTTGTCGTCCGCCCGTTGTTAATGAAGGGAAAAGGATGGACCCGGGTAGATCATAAAAAACAGAGCAGGGATTCATTTATTGCGGCGATATTAATGTTTCTAATCAGCGGCTCCATCATGGCTACAAGCACAACCACCCTTTTTCACCAGGGACAATCCATCGAAAAAGTATTAGATATGATTTATATACTGGAACCGTTTGCGGGAAGATTTGCCGTCGCATTGTTTTTAGTCGGTACACTGAGCGCAGGGTTGTCGTCGGTCTTTCCAATCCTGATGGTTGCGCCTTTACTCATTGCCGATTACAGGAAAGGGGAGCTGGATACAGGTTCAACTGTCTTTAAAATACTTGCTGCAATTGCATGTTTAATTGGGTTGATGGTCCCGGTCATCGGCGCTAATCCGATTGTTGCTCAGGTAGCGACCCAGATTTCGCAAGTGTTTGTCCTTCCATTGGTAATAATAGCTATTCTTTTCCTTATAAACCGAAAAACGCTGATGGGGGAGTTCAGAGCAGGTATATTGCTGAATCTCGGTATGGGAACAGCGTTGTTATTCTCGTTTTTTATATCATATACGGCTGTTTTGGCTGTTATAGAATTTTTTGGACTGTAGTACGTTAGGTCATTCCTATATCATTATTGAAAATGAATGTGTCGTATGTTGAACAGTGGTCGTAAATTTCAGACAATTTATTTTAAATCGATAATTTCTGTTTTGATAATCCTGACTCTATCTGCCTTCGTCAAATCGCAAGCAGCACCGTCATCTAAAAATACCAGGCAAAATATGATAGACGTAAAAGGTGAATTAACTCTGAGCATTCTCCGAGTCCGGGAAATTCGCAAGAAGGCTTATTTCCCGGATATCGTATTTTATAAAAGAGCTATGTTTATCTCATATCGTGAAGCGACTGCTCACAGCGACTCAGCCAGTTTGGGTAGAGTTGTGATTATAAAATCAAAAGATGATGGCGAATCATGGGAAGATGCAGCCCAGCTGTTGATGCCAGGTGCGGATTTACGTGATCCACATTTTTGCATCCTTGCCAACGGCCGGCTGATGTTGAATGGCGGTATCGGAGGTAAACAGGGAAAAGGAACCTGGAAAGGTAAACGTAGAGGTACATTTGTCGCCTTTTCAAACGATGGTATCTTCTGGACAAACCCGATGGAAATTTTAGATGGCCGTAACGAGTGGATGTGGCGGGGCACAACACACGTGAATGGCAATACCTATGGCATCGTGAAGGAACAGGGAGAAGGGCGATACCGCAACCTGCCGGAACTTCAATATTCCAGATTGGTTCAGACACGGGATGGAATTCATTATGATGTAATCACAGAATTGCAGAGCAAAGATATTCCCAATGAAGCAACTATACGCTTCGCGCCAGACAACACCGCTTATATTATACATCGTATGAATGATTATGGTTTATTTGGCAAGAGTCGGCCGCCCTATAAAGAGTGGCAATGGCAGCGTATAATTAAATTTGGTGGACCGAATCTGATACGTTTACCTGGTGGCCAGTGGTTAGTGGGGGGACGAGTTATTGATAAGGATGACAATCGAAAAATGCAGTTGGGCAGAATAGATGTTGAACACGGAGACTACTATCCACTGATAGATCTTCCCAGCGGGGGTGATTGCAGTTATCCGGGATTTCTGATCTATAAAGAAAAATTGTGGGTTGTATATTATTCATCACACGAAGGGACGACCAATCTCTACCTTGCAGAATTGATAATCCAGTCTTGAAGAGATTGTCTATATCGTGTCGTCTTTGCTGTGAGGCTAGAAGGGGCATAAAATCTTCATCACATCAGAATTTGGAAAAACGAACATGATAAATCGAGGGATTAATAATGAAAAAATGGATATGCTTGTATTCACTGATTATGTTTTTCATAATCGGGTGTACGTCTACTCCGGATTATGAGAAGGTGGGCTATTCACCACCCGAAGCCTTTGAAGAAGGATCACAATACCCTTATTTTGGAAGTTTTACAAAAACAGGATTTATCGAAAATGAATTTACAGAAGAAAAATTGAAATTGTACAAACGTCGGGGTCAGCGTCAGATTTTGGATATCATACGCGGTAAACCCGAAGCGGCAGCTGAATACTGCCAAACCCTCCTGACAGAGAATCCCGATGATCCTGAGTTCTGGTATACCCTGAGTATCGCTCAATGCCAGCTCAACAATATTCAGGATGCAATACAGAGCATGGAAAAGGCCCTGAAAAAAGGTCTTCCCTTTGAACGCTATCTGGCCGGACCACGAGATTTGCTTACGCCGCTTACACAAACAAAAGAGTTCAAAGAAACAGCTGCCCGTTATGATATTCGTCTGATTCATGGGCCACTACTGGGTTGTGTGACAGAAAATTCAGCCAGGTTCTGGGTACGAACTGTTGATGAGGTAACTGTGCAGGTAAGGGTAAGCATATCTTCAGAATTAGCCGGACCAGTTTTTTCAGCCTCGCAGGTTAGCGATTCGGATGAGGATTATACTGCAGTTGTTGAGGTCACAGGGCTTCAGTCTGCGACAACCTATTTTTATGATATATCCATTGATGGAAAATCTGTACTGGCCCCATCTTATAAATCCTTCCGTACTTATCCACCTGCGGGAGAGCAATCTAAATTTAAGGTTGGATTTGGAGGTGGTGCAGGATACGTGCCCTGGCATGAAAAGATTTGGGATGTTATCGGAGGCCACGATCCAATAGCGGTTTTCCTGCTCGGTGATAACGTTTATCATGATATGCCCGAAGCAGTACATGGCGGACATCACTATACCTATTATCGCCGCCAGTCACGTCCTGAATTTCGCCAATTAACATCTTCAGCATCGATCTATGCCATATGGGATGATCATGATTGTGCGACGAATGATGTTTTTATGGGGCCCTACAAAGACAAACCAGAGTGGAAGATGGACCTGTTTCATCTTTTCCGCCAGAACTGGAACAATCCATCTTACGGTGATAGCGAATGGCCAGGCGTATGGTTTAATTTCTCCATCGGAGATGTTGATTTCTTCATGCTGGACGGCAGATTTTATCGTACGAATCCTCATGCCCCAGGTCCGACCATGCTCGGTCCGGTGCAAAAAGCCTGGCTGCTGGATCAACTCAAGGCATCGACCGCAACCTTTAAGGTAATTGCCTCGCCGGTCCCCTGGTCTTTTGCGAGTAAGGGTGAATCATTGGATACATGGAATGGTTTCAAAGAGGAGCGAAAGGAGATATTTGATTTTTTGACGAATAATAAAATCGACGGTGTTTTTCTTATTTCTGCAGACCGTCACCGCTCCGATGCCTGGCGTATTGAACGTCCGAATGGTTATCCATTATATGAGTTCGAAAGTTCACGCCTGACGAATCAGCATGTGCATAAAGTGATGCCTGGTTCACTTTTTGGCTATAATGAGAAACAATCGTTTGGTCTCTTAACATTCGATACCACACAACCTGATCCCATGGTAACTTATGTGATTTATAGTATTGATAATGAACAGATCTACATGCTGAATGTGAATTTGAGTGAAATATCTCATTCACATTAAAATCTTATTGAAAAATAGATGAAACCATAAAGAACACAGAGGAGAGCAATACATATCTTTCTTAAATTAATAAATATTAAATATTTACTCAGCGTCCTCTGTGGTTTTATTTGACACGACGCAAAATCAAGAAAGGAGTTATAAATGAAAATCGTTAGAGCTACCATTAATTTAACTTTCAGATGTATGGCGATTTTAATGGTTTTTGGTTTACTCATTAATCATGCTGTAGCGCAAACAAAACTCACCTGGCCCGAACCGGATGAAAAGGTCCCGTCCTATACACTTGAGCCAAGAGAAGGATCCATACAGGTCTATCGAACACCTGAAGACGATGTTAAATTGGGTGAAATTCAGGAAATGGAGGTCTATGAATCGGAACACCATGTTTACCGGGCACCTTTTCGCTATAAGAATGTCAAAGTCGACCGTTGGATGGAGTACAATGATAAGGGTATTGAAGTTTATGCAAATGGTACCATTACCATTACAGAAGAAAAACCGATTGTCTCAGTAACTATCGTGGGATCCGGTTGTTCCACTCCGAATTACAACATTGTTGAGTGGTGGGCCGATGGAGAGGACGTCTCAAATAGCAATGGTCAACTGATAAAAAGAGGGCGAATCGATAATCTCAAAGGCCAACACAATGCCTGGATTCAAAAAGCGTTTACCCGGGACCGTTTTAAAGAAAAGGACTTCAAAACACTAGAGGAGGCCAATGAGTTTATGGGCAAGTTGCGAAGAGTGATCTATGGTATGACCAACGGATATTATATGCCGGGAAGTATTATGGGCGGATTATATGAAAATACAGCCTACTTTCGTATTGGTGATGTGAATGTGTTTAAGGGATCTGGTGATAAAGAAGAAGGTAAGGTTTTTCGTGAAATGGTATCTCAGTATGATGTTCATAAGATTGTCATCCGCGGAGGTGGTCTTGATTACGAAGATCCAGGGAGTGACCGGGAACGCTATCCCGCTGATTATGCATTTCGATTAATCGATGTCGTTGTAAAAAAGTAAGTCAATCGCCTCGATGAATATACGACAAAAGATAAGAAAGAATACAAAAAATAGCATCAAAAAGGATAGTAGAATTTATCAGGGAGAAATGTATGCCAGGAACTAATCATACATTCCCACTTATTCCCAAAGTAATAATCGGCATGATGGCCTTGGTCTTAATTGCAGGTCATCTTTCAGCAAAGAATCAGATTTTCAATGTTGCTTCGAATAAACAACTATTTATAGATGATCAATTTGTTGATTTTGCAGTTGGCGTAAATTGGAAAGTCAATCCGCCTCAAAAAGCAGGGCCAGTTCTAACGCCCATTTTGGAAACAGAAGGATCCTATCTGGCCACCAATTCTATTTTGACAGTTAATAATCAGTATTGGATGTACTATACCTGTTATGCGCCGACAGATTGGCTGGAAAGGGACTGGAGTGGTGAAGTGCCAGGTGAAGCAAGACACATGACTTGCCTAGCGAAAAGCATGGATGGCATTCACTGGAAGCGCGTTCAAGTTAACCGATATGATATAGGCCGCGGAATGTCCAACGCGATTGTAATGCCCTGTACAGGTGGCACTGTGTTTTTAGATCCAAACAAAACACGGGGTCATCGATTCTGGTTTATTGGAAATATTACTGAAAATCCATGGTGGGATGAATCAATAGGTGCGATTTATAAACTCCTGGATAATCAGGGTGAAAAAGTTGGCGGGGCAATGTATCTATGTCACTCTGCGGACGGTATAACATGGCAGCGTATTAAGGAGCCTATTCTGCCTATATGGTGTGATACACAAAATCAGGCTTTTTATGATTCTTATATTAACAGATATGTCGCCTATGTGAGAGGGCGTATCAATAAATTAAGAGTGGTATGCCGAGGTGAATCTGAGCAACTGGACAGGTTACCCTGGCCCTATGAGATCAAGCCTGAGACAGAAATTGGACCGGGCGGATTGATTCCCAAAATGATCCATGAAGAATGGCCGGCAGTTATAAAATCTGATTCACTGGATCCGGAATATACCGACATTTACACACCCAACGTCCATATTTATCCCTATGCCGGCAGCCGTGTTTACCTGGCCTTTTTACCGGTCTATCGCCGTTATAAGAATTTTGAATCGTTTGGAAGAGACACCCGAGGAGAATATAAAAATGATGGGCCAATAGAAATTCAATTGGCGGTGAGCCGGGACGGCATCAATTGGAAGCGATATCATGAGCCATATATTCCCTTGGGAAGAAATAATGAAATGGACGGCGGGTGCCTTTATTTTGGGGTGGGTATGATCAGACAGGGTGATGATATCTGGCAGTATTATACCGGTTCACCCTGGACCCATGGCAGCTACCCCTATCAGCCGGAACTATCGAATGCAATTTTTAGGGTGGTTCAAAGGCTGGATGGTTTTGTCTCGGTGAATAGCAGCCATAATGGTGGTGAAATTGTCACGCATCCGCTCATATTCGAAGGCAATCGTCTGCATTTGAATATCGACTGTGGCGCGATGGGTGAGGCCTGGGTGGAGATTCAGGATACCTCTGGAATTCCTATTCCAAATTATCATATAGATGATTGTGTCAGTGTCGATCGTAACGGGATCACCCAGGAAGTTTGGTGGAAAAAAGGTCCGGATGTTGGCGGATTATCCGGGACACCGGTGAGACTACGCATCAAGATGCGTTCCTCAAAATTGTATGCTTTACAATTTATAACAAATTAGGATAATTTGTAGAATAAACCACAGAGAAATAATAGGTGTGACCATTCGATCAAAAATTGTACTAACCGGTTTTGTTTGTTTTGTACTGGGTATTTCAACAGCTATTGGTTTATATCAATCTTTTGTTAAAGAGACCGAAATATCAATCTATGAATATGAGGTACTTCCGGCAATCGAAAGGGATAATGAGGAGACAATCCCGCAGGAATTCATCGGCAGATTATCTCTGTTTATTCTTGCCGGACAGTCCAACATGTCTGGACGCGGAGAAATACCTTCCGAACCACTTCCGGTTAATCCGAGGGTATTCGTTTTTGGAAATGATTATCGATGGCACTATGGCATTGAGCCTATGGATCCTGCTTGAAACGCGCCAGGTCTGCTTCAACAATTCAATAAAATTCCCTGAGGTAGATACCATGAAGATTCGAAGATGGCTTTTTTTTGTAATTTTATTTCTACTTTCATTTCATCTAGTGTACAGCCAGGTAAAAATTACCCATGGACCAGTTCTGGGAAGTCCCGGCAGCAGGTCGATGGGCGTATGGGCAAGGACGAATGTGCCTTCCTCTTTTCGCGTAAAATATGGCTTAAATCCTGACAAACTTGAAATGGTAACTGATCCGGTGTTAACAATACTGGAACAGGACAATACGGGATGGATTCGGATTGAAGGTCTTATTCCGAGAACGGTTTATTATTACTCAATTTTTACGGATGATGATCAGGGTAGAGATGAATTGTCGGGTTCATTTAGAACATTGCCGGAGTCCTCTGCTTATCTAAATGCTTCAGCCAACCCGCATGGATTATTTAATTTTAGGTTTGAATTTGCCTGTGGAAATCGAGAGGAACCGGAAAAGATACCTGTATATCAGACAATGGTCGACCGCCTCCGCGGTGAATTGGATTTTGCAATCCTCAATGGAGATTGGCTCTACGAAATGAAACGCGATTACACAATTGAAGAGTGGATCAAACAGGTTCAACAATCACCTTCTGAGATACCGGATATTGTCAAAATAGTTCCTCATATCGTTGGTGCCTGGGAAAACTATAAATATTATTACGAACTCTGTGAACCATTGCGTAAATGGCATCGCCATGTACCTTCTTATTATACGTTTGATGATCATGAGATTCTGGATGACAGCAGGGGGGCTGGGAGTATAGGCCACCGCTCACGTATTGCTGTTTATCGGGATATTGGCGTGCAGGCCTGGTACGACTATCTTGGGTGGAGTAATCCGGTTATTTTTAATCAGGATATAATTTTTGGTATAGCGGATTTGACTAAAAATAGTGACGTTATAATTGATAGAAATACCGATTTTTCAGGTATAAACCTGGATGAGACATCAAATCTTCATGTCCATTGGGGAGATGATTATGCCTGGAGGCACTTGAAAAGGTATGATGGAAAGGGAGGAGTTCCTAATGCAGGTGTCTATGAAATTAAAAAGATGCTGGATTCTGATCAGCTGAAAATTTACCCTCCGGTGAAAGAGACTGCTAAAAATGCCTATTCCATTGGAAGATTGAATTATTTTAACTGGACGCTATCAAACTGTGAATTCTTTTTTCTGGACACCCGCAGTCATCGGCAAATGCCAATAACTGCTGAACCGGATAAACCGGGACAATCCATGCTGGGTAGCAAGCAAAAGGCATGGTTAAAGAAGAAGATGAGTGAGAGTAAGGCTGATTTTCTTTTTGTTGTTTCTTCAGTTAATCTGCTCATCCCGCATATCGTGGATGCCGGTGGTAAAGGAGGACCTGATGACTGGCCCGGAAAACAGGAAGATTCCTGGTCAGGATTTCCCCAAGAGCGGAGTGAGATGATTGCCTACTGGAAAACCCTGGAGAAACCAGTTCTTGTTCTAACCGGGGATCTGCATAATAGTTTTGTAGCAAAATCTGGTGAAAACCTGTGGGAATTCGCATCCGGTCCTCATAGTTCCGGCAATGCAAGGGCTCTAAGTGAAGGCAACCGTCCTGCAAATGGACCATGGGAATATCGGGGAGAAACATTCGACATCCGCTGGTCGACCTATCAGGAACTGGATAACTCATATAAACAGAAAGTCTACTGTGTGGTGCAGGTGAACAATGTCATACCAACGCTTGGCGAGAATGAAAAAATTCGATGGATAGCTTATCCTCAACCTTCGGTGACCGTCCAATATTATGATGGTTTAACGGGAAGATTGCTTTATGCCGAATCTGTGCTGGCGAAATGATTCTGTTGATTCTTAGCATTGGCATACAGAAAATTGAAAAACAGGGTTTTAATAAAACGTATGAACGAAAGAAAAAGGAAAAACACCCGTATGAGAGCTTTTGAAGAAAATATCACCACACCGTCGGTGATTGTGGTCTTACTAGCACTTGGGCTGGTTATATTGCATATCGATTGTTCTCCTATTACAGACGAAAAACCGAACATCATTTTAATTGTAACCGATGATCAGGGATACGGGGACCTGGGGTATCATGGAAATAAAGACATTAATACACCGACTATAGATAAATTAGCTGCTGAAAGTACTGAATTCACAAATTTTTACGTATCACCAGCATGTGCTCCAACCCGAGCCAGTCTTTTGACCGGCCGCTATAATTATCGTACGGGTGTCATCCATACCTCGCGTGGTGGGGCCAAGATGCATGCTGATGAACTAACACTGGCTGAAGTATTAGAGGAAGCCGGGTACAGGACCGGCATTTTTGGCAAGTGGCATTTGGGCGATAATTATCCAATGCGCGCCATGGATCAGGGATTT
>WOR8_10003677_pt1 | contig 16948 bp, 14 predicted proteins | sample DeeMarSeWOR38_10_FD_19890 | JGI IMG/M metagenome (IMG submission 19890)
TCTCTGCACCCTGAGATCTCAAATGGGATTCGATCGCATCCACCGGCAAGGGTCGCAGGCGCAGAATTTCGCAGCGCGAGGTAATGGTTGGGAGCAATTGCTCGGGGTTGTCAGCGGTCAGGATGAGAATGACATGCTCTGGCGCCTCTTCCAGGGTTTTCAGAAGCGCATTGGCCGCCCCTTCGCTGGCTTCCTGGAAACGCAGGAACAACGCCACCCGGTATTTGGACTGGTAGGGCTTGAGCGTCAGCGCCCGGCGGACTTCGCGCCCCTGGTCAACCTTCAGGGTCCCGCCTTCGAACTCAGCCTGCACGATGGACAGGTCCGGGTGCTGCCTTGTCTCGATTTGTTTACAATCACGGCAGAAGCCGCAGGGCTCTCCGGGGGCGGTCGGTTGGGGACAGTTCAAGGCCCGGGCAAAGCGTAATGCCAGGGTGCGCCGCCCCAGGCCGGGAGGTCCGGTGAAGAGATACGCATGCCGCACAGCCTCCCGCGCGATATGCTGCTTGAGCATGGCCACTGCCCATTCGTGGCCGAGCAGGTCCCAATTTCCAGTCGTCATTCTTCCCCCGCTCTTAGGCGCAAATACGAATCATAGCGATCAGGATGCACCTCCCCTGCCTCCACCGCGACCAGTACCGCGCAGCCCGGCTCGTGGATGTGCGTGCAATCGCTGAACTGGCAGTATGCCACGCGCTCGCGCAGTTCGGGAAAATATCCGTCGATCTCCTCCGGCTCGGTATCCCACAACGCCAGCGACTTCCAGCCAGGCGTATCGGCCACGTACCCGCCGCCAGCCAACGGGAACATCTGTCGCACCACCGTGGTGTGTTTACCCTTGTTCACAGCCTTGCTGACCTCGCTCACCTCCAACCCCAGCCCTGGCTGCATGGCATTTAGCAGGCTCGATTTGCCCGCACCGCTTGGCCCGACCAGCGCGCTGACCTTACCTGCCAGGGTGGTACGCAATTCATCCACACCCTGCCCGGTTTGGGCCGAAGCGAAAATCACCGGGTAACCAATTTGTGGATACAGCCCAAAGATTTCCCCTGGCCGTTCCGAGTCTACCAGGTCAATTTTGTTGGCAACGATCACCGCCGGGATTTCCTGCTTTTCGGCGATGACCAGGAATCTGTCCAGCATGCGTATGCGTGGATCGGGATGGGCGCAGGCAAAAACGAAGACAGCCTGGTCGGCATTGGCCAGCAAAATTTGCTGGTACTCACCCTGGGGCCGCGGATCGAGCCGGACGATAGCCTGCTTCCGCTCCTTGATCTCCTCGATCATCCCGGAGCCGTCCTCCAGCACCGTGATGCGGACTCGGTCTCCAATGGCTGCCAGGTCGCCTGTGCGCCTGCCTTTCTTCAGCCGCCCGCGCAGTTGGCAAACGAAAGAGCCCTCCCCGGTCTCGACTGTGAAGAAACCGGATTGGGCCCGAATGATCAAACCAGAGAGGTGATTGTCAGTCACAAGCATACAGAAAATTATGGCCTGGGTGTCCTGGTTGGGATACCGCCAATTGGTGTGGGTGTGCGAGGCACGCCATAATTGGCCTCCCACCAGAACAGGCTTTGCGGGGTGTCGAAATAGTGAACCTGGATCATGCGCCTGAAGATGGGTGCACCATATTCGGAACCATCACCTATGTTTTCAACGATCACAGCCACTGCGATATCAGGCTTGGTCGCGCACACCGGGTACTCTTCTGCCACCTCGGCACAATCTGTGTAACCAGCAAACCAGGCATGCGGCTTTCCGGTAATCGAGCCAGACTCCGCTGTGCCCGTCTTGCCTGCTGCTGGCAAGTCCATGCCGCGCAGACGGAAATTGGCCGTGCCGCGCGGATTTTCCACCACACTGACCAGGGCCTCCTGCAAAACTTGCAGGTTGTCAGGCCGCAGGGGCAGCGTGCCACGCGCTTCAGGTTTGAAAACTACAGTTGGGTTGCCTTCAATCGGCTGGATTTTCTCGATAATCTGCGGGCGATATAGGGTGCCACCATTGCCCACGGCGGCGATCATTGAAGCGACCTGTAGCGGTGTGACCAACACATCGCCCTGACCGACAGCCTGGTTGACTGCATCTAGCAAGCTGGGAGGGTCGGTGATCTGCCCGGGCGCCTCGGATATTTGTTCAATGCCGGTGGGAGCGCCAAAGCCAAAGGCGCGTGCCATGTTTGCGATGTCACTGCCTCGGTCGAAGTTATACAGGTCCAGGCCGATTTGGTAGAACCAGGGGTTGCAGGAACGCATGATGCCCTCGGGTAGCGTGAGCAAGCCGGAGGGCGTATTCCGACTCGAATTACAAAATTCTCCAGCCTGTACTGCTTCCTGGCATTTTTCCCAGGTCCAGTCGTACAGGGTGCGGTCAGGCAGGCCCGTCCACTCGTACTGGCAGTCGTAGGTTGTTTCAGGCAGGAACAGGCCGCTTTCTAGCGCAGCCGAAAAGGTGATGATCTTGAAGACCGAGCCAAGCGGATACTGTCCTTGCGTGGCGCGGTTGACCAGGGGCTGATCGGCGTCGTTGAGCAATTCGGTCAGTAATGTGTTGTTGTAATTGGTGGGTTCGAACAGATTGGCGTCAAAACCCGGCGAGGAAGCCATCGCCAGCACGCGACCGGTATCGCGTTCCAAAACCACCACTGCGCCGCGGAAGCCGGTCAGGGCTTGCTGGGCGTAGAATTGCATATTGCTGTCGATGGTCAAATAGATGGAGTCGGCAGGCTGCGGGTCGCTGGAAGCGATAGTTGAGACGATCTGCCCGGTGTTCGGGTCGGCTACGTACAACGAGCCACCATGCTGCCCGGCCACATACTCCTCAGCGGTTTTTTCGATCCCGGCTGCGCCCACGCGCTCGTCGCCGCGATAGCCCAGGCGGCGGTATTCATCCAGGTTTTCCTCGGAAATAAACTGGGTGTAGCCAATAACCTGGGAAGCCAATCCGCGATGATAGAAGCGCGCCTCGTAGGGAGTCACGACCAGCCCACCCGGGTTGAGCGCCAGGATGCGCTCAGCTTCCTCAACGGATGCCTCGCACACAGGGATATACCAGTCCAGTCCAGAGGAGGCAATCTTGTCGCGAAGTTCTTCCGGATCGAGCGCGCACAAATTGACCAACTCGTTGATCAGCGTGCCGCTGTTTTCATCACTCATCTGGCCGGGGATAATACCCAGGGCAACGGCGTTAGTCTGGTTGACCATGGCATCGCCACCTGCATCGTAGATATCGCCGCGTGCGGGGATCTGGTAGTCCATGGCCAGCCGCATGCCACCGGCCAGTTCAGGCAGGATCAGGCTCGCATCCCAGTTCAACTTCCACTGGCCGTTTTCCAGGTTGAAACGGGCGACCATTTCACGTGAAATGTCACCTGCCAGGGCGGTGTTATAGACAATGCGGAAAGCAACCTGGGATGTATATGGGTCATTGACCAGGGCAGACAGGGTTTCCGTATCGAAACTCCCGGCGCTCATGGTGTTCAGCGCATCGGTGTGGCGGGTGGCAAAATCCTCGAGGGAGATGGCATCACGGCTGGCTTGATCCAGCATTTCATACATCGCGGCATAATCTTCTGCTTCAAAGGCCTCCAGATAGACGCGCATGGGTTCCTGCGCATCGGGAGCGGAAGTAATCCTTACCGACGGAGTTGGCAAGGGGGTCGGCGTGTCAAATATGGGGGGAAGAAAGCTAATCCCATCTGAGCTCCCGCTGCAGGCTGTGAGAAATGCAAGGATTAGAATTAGGTTGATCCAGTGAATTCGCTTCATTCTTTACCTTTATCTGCCCGATCCTCCACGCAGGATTGCTTCGGAGACAGGACAGTCATATTTTAGTTCAGTTTGGCAGCGGACACCTATGGCTGCCTCGGGGAAGATGTCGAATTGACCCAGCAGATAGGCCAGGCGGCAGAGCGGCAAGCCCATCACGCTGGCGTAGCAGCCCATCATATATTCTACCGGGTTGAACCCCTGATGCTGGATGGCGTAGGCGCCGGCCTTGTCGAGTGGGTCACCGGTCTGTACGTAGGCATCGATCTCCGCGTCGCTGTAGGCGCGCATGGGGACGTCTGTAATGGTGAGATCGGTCAGGGTTTTTGAGTCGCGCTTTCGAAGCAGGGCAAGCCCGGTGTAGACTTGATGCGTGTGTCCGCGCAGGCGTTTTAGCATGTGGGTGGCACCATCCTCATCCAGGGGCTTGCCAAGGATATCACCGTCATCCACAACGGAGGTATCTGCAGCGATGATTACGCTTTCAGTGGGCGCGTTCTCAGCCGATTTGCGGGCTTTGGCCTTGGCCAGCCGCAGCACATAATCGCCCGGCCCTTCACCGGGAAGCTGGCTCTCGTCCACATCGGCAACGGCAACTTCGTGCGCCCAACCGCCCAGGGAAAGCAGTTGTCGCCTGCGAGGAGAGTTGGACGCCAGGGTCAGGATGTTTTTTTCGCTCACGGGGTGAGATTCTAACACAATCACTGGCAGGTTCCGGGAGACCGTTGTACAATGCGTGAAAATCTGTCCAGTCCAGTTGAGGAGGCGGTTGTGAAGTTATTGCAGGAACGTATTTTGAAAGAGGGGAAAAATCTTGGGAACGGAATTCTCAAAGTGGATGGTTTTGTCAATCACCAAGTGGACCCAACCCTGATGGATGAATGTGGAAAAGAGTTTGCAAAACGTTTCGCTTCGGTCGGCGCGACCAAGGTGCTGACCGCTGAAATCTCCGGCATCGCCCCGGCGGTAGCGACTGCGCTGCACTTGGGATTGCCGGTGGTCTATGCACGCAAACACAAACCCATTACCATGCCAGACCAGGTGCTGCTGACCCTGGCGCCCTCTCACACCAAAGGCCGCACGGTGGAACTGATCGTCTCGCCGGAGTTCCTAGCCGGTGGCGAAAAGGTGCTCATCATCGATGATTTCCTGGCCAGCGGTAACACTATCATGGGGTTGGTGCGGCTGGCTGAAACCGCCGGGTCACAGATCGTTGGGGTCGGCGCGTTGATCGAGAAGACTTTTGAAGGCGGGCGCGATGCGCTAAAGCCTTTGAATGTACCGATCGAAGCCCTGGCGCGTATCTCCTCGATGGATAACGGCATATTTGAATTCGTGGATTGATGTTTGAAGTTTTCTTTCGGCTGGCAAATTTTTGGCTGGTTCGAAAACTTATCGGATGGATTTTTGCGCATATGAGTTTCGTAATCCCTGCCAAACGCCTGCGTGAAACAGACACCCTGCTTGCGTTTTATCACCCGAAACCATCTTATCCCTTCCATGTGGTGTTGGTTCCCAGGCAGGCCGTTCCCAACCTGATGGAGCTAGACCCAAACCAGACCGGGTTTCTCACCGACCTGTATGCTACCGTGCAATCGTTGGTTACCGAATTCCAACTCCCTGCCTATCGACTAATCGTCAATGGTGGGGAGTATCAGGACTTCCCGCATTTGCATTTTCATTTGATATCAGGAGAATAGCACTTCACTCGAACAAACAATCGCCCAAAGGAGAACCCCCATGACAACCGACCAAGCTATCCTGCTCCGCGCCGATGATGCTGGTATGACCACCCTGACGCTCAACCGGCCAGGACAATACAACGCACTGTCAGACGAAATGATCGATACGTTGCAGCGCGAGCTCGATAATATTGCTGCCGATGATTCTATCCATGTGGTGGTCATCGCTGCCAACGGTAAAGGTTTCTGTGCCGGACATGACCTGAAAGAAATGAAGCCCCCGCAGGAAAAAGCACGCTATCAAGATTTGTTCCAACGATGTAGTCGCATGATGATGACCATCAACCAGATGCCGCAGGTTGTCATCGCCCGTGTGCAGGGCATCGCGACTGCGGCAGGCTGCCAGCTTGTAGGCGCCTGTGACCTGGCCGTCGCTGCTGAAAGCGCCCGCTTCGCCACCTCGGGCATCAACTATGGACTGTTCTGCTCCACTCCTTCCGTTTCAGTCAGTCGAAATTTACCACGCAAGAAAGCGTTTGAGTTGCTGATCACCGGGGAATTCATCGATGCGCAAACCGCGCTCGAATGGGGCCTCATCAATCGTGTCGCCCCAGATGCTGAACTAGATACTGCTTTGCAAGAATTGGTGGCCAACATAACATCTAAATCTTCTGTCACTGTGAGAACTGGCAAGCAGATGTTCTACAAGCAGTTGACAAGGAACATGGAAGAGGCTTATGTGTACGCTGGTGAGATTATGGCAGGCAACATGATGGCCGAAGACGCTCGCGAAGGTATCGAAGCCTTTATGGAAAATCGCACGCCGGTTTGGAAAGGATGTTAACCCCTCAACTTCCATTCTGAGAGTGCCTATGAAAAACTCGATTGCTATCCTCGACTTTGGCTCCCAATTCGCGCAACTGATTGCGCGCCGCGTACGCGAGGCGCAAGTCTACTGCGAATTGTTTCCCTGGGATGCGCCCGCCGAGCAGATCATGGCGCTGGAGCCCAAAGGCTTCATTCTCTCAGGTGGCCCCAGTTCCGCTTACGAGCCAGGCGCCCCGTTCATCCCGGACTTTGTGCTTGCTTCCGCCAAACCAATTTTAGGAATCTGCTACGGCATGCAGGCGTTAACCGTGGCCCTCGGCGGACAGGTCGACCCGTCTACCAAGCGGGAGTATGGGCATGCCGAGATCGAATTGATTTCCGATGCGGGCAGGATGACCCCGCCCCTACTGGGAAATTTATCCACCGTCTGGATGTCACACGGCGACCGTATTACGCACATGCCGGATGGTTTCGTGGCGCTGGCGAAATCCGGCAACAGCCCCTATGCCGCGATGGGCGATTTTGAGCGCAATTACTACGGCGTGCAATTTCACCCCGAAGTGCATCACACCCCAAATGGCATCGAACTGCTGCGCCGTTTTTCAGTGGATATCTGCGGCGCATCTCCGGCATGGACGCCCGCTTCCATCATCGAGGAGAGCGTGACGCGCATCCGTGCGCAGGTCGGAAACGAGCGTGTACTGGCGGCTGTCAGCGGCGGCGTGGACTCGTCCGTAGCCGCAGCGCTGGTCCACAGGGCCATCGGCGACCAACTGGTAGCTGTCTTCGTGGATACCGGTCTCTTGCGGAAGGGCGAAGCCGAGCAAGTCGTGTCCGTCTTCCGTGAGCAGATGGGCGCAGAGCTGATCGCCGTCTATGCAGAAGAACAGTATTTTGAAGCATTGGCTGGTGTAATCGAGCCAGAACAAAAACGAAGGATCGTTGGGGAGAAATTTATCCGTATTTTTGAAGAACAGGCAAAGCAACTCGGTCAGCCAAAGTTCTTGATGCAGGGAACGATCTATCCCGATGTGGTCGAGTCGTCCGCGCCAGACAGGAACAAGGCCGAGAAGATTAAATCTCATCACAACGTAGGCGGGTTACCTGAAGATATGCAGTTCGAACTGGTTGAGCCACTGCGCTATCTGTTCAAGGACGAGGTGCGAGCGGTTGGGGAGGCGTTGGGATTGCCCGAGTCGATGGTTTGGCGGCAGCCGTTTCCGGGTCCAGGTTTAACCGTGCGTTGCCTGGGCGAGGTGACACGTGAACGGGCAGCCCGACTGCGTGCGGCGGATGCGATTTTGCAGGAGGAATTGTCTGCTGCTGGATTTTTGGGTAAACCGGAAATGAGCTCGTCCAGCAGTTCCCTGGCCCGCCGGCCAGGACGGGCAGCTGCTAGACATCATGCATCGCAAGCCTTCGCTGTTTTGCTGCCAGTCCGCTCGGTGGGCGTGATGGGTGACCAGCGCACCTACCAGGAAGCGGTCGCGATCCGGGCTGTCTCCACCGAGGATTTCATGACCGCCGATTGGACGCACCTGCCACACGACTTGCTGGCAAAGGTCTCGAACCGCATTGTGAACGAGGTGGAGGGCATCAACCGCGTGGTGTATGATATTACATCGAAGCCACCTGCGACGATTGAGTGGGAATAAGAAAATGACAGAAACGTCACATCCAATTGATCCGCAAGAATATCAAGAATGGGTAAAAGAATTAGAGAAAAATTGGGGAAAGGGATTAATCCCTGATCCACAAACTGTTGCCATCATTATCACCAATGGCCAGAACGAAGTATTACTCCAACTGCGTGATAATAACCCTAAGATATCCTTTGCAAATCATTGGACTTTACCTGGCGGAGTGGTTGATCCAGGTGAAAACCATGAAGAGACTGCAAAACGTGAGCTATTTGAAGAGACAGGCCTTCAAGTAAATTTGTCCCATTGGAAGATGTACAAACGGAAATCCAATAATAAATTTGTAATAGAGCAACATGTATATATTGGCAAAACCCAGCAAGAAACCAATCAGATGAGTTTAGGAGAAGGGCAAGCGTTAAAGTTTTTCGGGAAGGAAGAAATTAGTCCCTTGCCGATAGGTTATGACTTCGATAAATTGTTATATGAGTTCTTTGATCTAACAAAGTAGACGGAATCAATGGGCAAGTTCAACATGCTATAATTGAAACACTATGAGAACTGGTTTCGTGGAACGCAAAGGCAAGCTTGAAAATTTAGACAGGTCATTTGACCTGAATTTTTGGCAAGCGCAAACTCCCAAAGCCAGATTTACGGCAGCGTGGGAGTTGATTGTGCATGCAAGCAAAGTTAAGGGCATCGATGTTCGTCAACTCCGACTTCAGCGATCTGTTGAAACTTTTCAACGACAAGAAAGTTAGATACCTGATCGTTGGGGGATACGCGGTAATCCAATACGCCGAACCGCGCTATACAAAAGACCTCGATATTTGGATAAGCACAGATACATCAAACGCGCAATCAGTGTATAAAGCCTTGAAAGAATTTGGCGCGCCATTAGAAGAACTAACGGAAAGTGATTTCGCAGAAGAAGGGTATTTCTATCAAATGGGTGTTCCACCCGTGCGAGTAGATATACTGATGGGGATACCGGGGATACAATTTGAAAAGGCATGGAATAAAAAAGTAGACGTCGATTTTGAAGGACTGGTGGTATCTTTCATCTCAAGAGAAGATTTGATAACATCAAAGCAAGCATCTGGCCGCCCCCAGGATTTGCTGGATGCCGATGCTTTGAAAAAGACCAAATAGTAATGATATTATCAACAAACCACCTGGAACAATAGAATGGGCGAGACGATGGAATACGGAAGAATACTCAAAGAGTCATGGATAACGATTTGGAAACATAAAGTTATCATTTGGGTGGGGTTTTTGATGGTAATCCCCAGTCTGATTATGGCGTTTGCGATGGGTGGCTTTTTCTTCTTTTTCGATGATATCTTTCCCTTCGCCTTCGAACCTTATGCACCTGCTCCAGATATAAATCCTTTTGTCATTGTTTTGATCGTTGTATTTTTTTTTGGCTTTATGATTTTTTCCTATGCAATGTTGGCTCTTAGCTTTGCTGGGGTTGTAAAGGGAACTTTTGATCTGGAAAGTAAAGATGATAGCATTTCTTTTGGCGAGTTATGGGCGGCCACACTTCCCTATGTGTGGCGTATTTTCGGAGTATTCTTTCTTGTTTTCTTTGTAATCTTCCTGTTTTTTGGAATTATTATGTTTATCGGCGCTATGGTAGGCGCCTTAACTGCGGGGATAGGATTCCTTTGCCTGATGCCCCTTTTCTTGCTGATACTTCCTTTAGAGCTTCTTGCTTACCTGTTTGCATCGCTCGCTATGGTAGCAATCGTTGTCGATGATTTAGGTGTTTTTGAATCTCTGGGACGAGCCTGGTATATGATGAAGCAAAAATTCTGGCCATTGGTATTGATGGCGATCATTTTGGTGTTTATCCAATGGGCCATGAGCATGATTGTTGTGCTCCCCATGCAGGTTGTCCAGTTTTTTATTATGTTTTCGATGGATATAACATCTTATGCGCCAGATCCAAGTTCTTTTTTCCAACCATTTTCAATTTTAATGGCACTTTTTATCCCGATATCAAGCTTAATCCAAGGCTTAGGTTTTACTTATGCCAACGCTGCGTGGACGTTGACTTATCTTCGATTGACTCATACCCAAGATGAAGAACAACCTGTTGCGCTACCTGCTGGATAAAAATAGTTAGGAGATTCCAATGACTTTCAACTTTGGCGAAATACTGACCCGTGCCTGGCAAATTACCTGGAAGTACAAGGTGCTGTGGATTTTTGGCATCCTGGCTGGCTGTACCAACGGCGGTGGGGGAGGGAATGGTGGTGGGAATTCCGGGTATCGCGTTGGGCCTTCAGACTCCAACCTTCCCCCCGAAATGAAGCGTTTCTTCCATGAAATGGGAAACTTTGTCCGTTGGGTAGAGGATAATCTTTGGCTCTTCATCGCCGCCATGGTGCTGATATTCCTGGTGCTGATGGTAATCAGCATTTTCCTGGGAACGATCGGGCGCATAGGCTTGATTAAAGGCTCGTATGAAGCCGAACAAGGTGCGGAGAAACTGGTTTTTGGTGAGCTGTTCAGCACCAGTATGCCGTATTTCTGGCGCGTGTTCGGGCTCTCGTTTCTGGTAGGTTTGGCTTTTCTATTGCTTCTTATGCCAATCATTTTGGTCGGGTTCTTATCCGCGGGCGTGGGCTTCCTGTGCTTACTGCCGTTGATCTGCCTGCTTATCCCGGTCGGGATAGCGGTTGGCATCATCATCGAGCAGGCGAACCGCGCCATCGTTTTGGAAGATTTGAGCATGTTCGATGGCCTGAAGCGCGGTTGGGAGATCACCAGGTCCAACGTTGGGCCGATCATTATCATGGCTTTGATCCTGTTTGGTATCGGTCTGGTGCTTGGCATTGTGATCGCTTTGCCCATCTTCCTGATTGTCTTCCCAACCGTTTTCGCTTTTGCAATGGGCGAAGGGCAGTCGTTCACCCCGCTTTATGTTGCCGGAGCCTGTTTCTGCCTGTATATACCTGTGGCCTGGCTATTGAACGGTGTTCTAACTACTTTCACCCAGTCTGCATGGACTCTGACCTACTTGCGGCTGACGCAAAATCCTGAGATCCCGGAGACGCCCGTTTTTGTCGAACCCGATGCGTAAATTTTTCCTGACTCTGCTCTGCCTGCTTACCTTGGCCGGGCAGAGTAATGCCGTCCGCGCCCAGGATGGGGGCAGCGCTGAGCTGTCGATGGTCAATGCGCAGGGCTTCCCCAGTATGGCAGCGCTTCTGGACGTGTTTGACCCACAAGGGCAGTTTATCACTGGATTGCAACCTGAAAATGTGACGGTACTGGAAGATGGCCAACCGCACCCCATCAGCGGACTGAGCGAATCCGCGCCCCCGGCTCAGATCGTGGTCGCGGTCAATCCCGGTCCCGCGCTTGCTATCCGTGATGGAGAGGGGATCGAACGCTTCGAGCAGGTGACCGAAGTGCTAACAGGCTGGGCAAGTGCGCGGATAGATCCCTTTGATGACCTGAGTCTGGTCTCCATTGCTGGGCCGATCATCACCCATGCCGAACCGGATGATTGGATGGTATCGTTGACTTCTTTCCGTCCCGATTTCCGCTCCACAACGCCCAATGTGCAGTCGCTGTCGATTGCGTTGAATACGGTTATTGAGACCACTCCCCAGCCAGGTATGAAGCGCGCCGTCTTGCTCATCACCCCCCACATGGATGAACCCAACATCGACCTGACCCTGAATGAAATAGCAGCGCAGGCCGCTGCAGCGAAGGTGCGCATCTTCGTCTGGTTAGTTGATGCGGAGATGTATTTCAATACCCCCAGCGCAACAGCTTTCAAGGCGCTGGCCTTGCAAACTGGAGGGGATTACTTTGCCTTCTCAGGGCTTGAAGATTTTCCCGATCCGGAATCGTATTTTGCCCCGTTGCGACACCTGTATTCCCTTAGTTACAACTCCACTCTGACAACAAGCGGGGAACATACGCTTGCTGTCGAGGTGCAGACGCCATCAGGGACAGTTACCACCTCCGAGAGTCAAACTTTCAGTGTGGATGTCCAACCGCCAAACCCGATCCTAGTTATGCCGCCAGAACAAATTGTTCGGCAAGCACCAGCGGATGATCCTTTTAACACCGAACTCCTGCTACCAGACCAGCAACAGCTAGAAATCATTGTTGAGTTTCCTGATAATCATCCTCGTCCATTAGTACGCACGACACTGTATGTTGATGGCCAACCGGCAGCTCAAAATGATGCGAGCCCATTCGACCATTTTGTCTGGGAGTTGAGCGCTTATAGTGAAAGCGCCCAACATAACCTGGTGGTTGAAGCGGTTGACTCTTTGGGTATGAGCAAAGCCAGCATGAGCGTGCCAGTTATGGTGACAGTTGTGCACGCTCCTACGGGGGCACAGGCCCTCTTGGCAGAGTACCGCTCTCAAATCGCTATGGGAGCAATTGTATTGGCCGGGGGCATTTTACTGATTATTCTATTATCCGGTCGCTTGCGGGTAAGGTCCAGACGCGAACTGCGTGAAACCCGCGAGCGCAGCGTTGACCCAGTGACGCAACCGGTGAGTATTCAGCAGGCAGAACCACCTTCTAAACGGAGGCAGGCCAAACGTCCAGCCTGGATGCGAGGGGAGCGTTTGCAAAATGCGCCAGCTTATTTAACTCGCCTGGGATCTAACGGTGAGCCGGTGACCGGGCATCCCATCCCCCTGGTTGAGAAAGAGACCACCTTTGGCACTGATCCGGTGCAAGCAGAGCATGTGTTGGATCATCCGTCCATTGCGGCCCTGCACGCACGCATCGAGCGGACAGAAGGCGGCGACTTCTTGCTGGTCGACAATGATACGGTGGCCGGAACCTGGGTCAATTATGACCCAATCCCAAAAGACGGGCATATTATGAAACACGAGGACGTGGTACACTTCGGCCAATTAATGTATCGTTTTGCATTGAAGAAATCCCCGGCTGAATCCGAGCCAAAAATCACCCCCGAGGCACTCGCTGAATGATCCGCACTGATCGTGCACACCTGAACATCGCAACCCATACTCATGCGGGCATGACCGGAAAAAATAACGAAGATCGTTATGCTGTCACCTCGTACCAACTGAGCGAGATCGATACCACCCCTGTTTTATTCGCAGTGGTGGCTGATGGGATTGGCGGGCACCTCGCCGGGGAAGTAGCTGCTGAACTGGCTGTAAACCATATCACCCAGGCTGTAGCTGAAAGTGATGTCCGTCGTCCCAAGAAGATACTTGAAAGAGCCGTCCAGGAAGCCAGCGAGGCTATTGCCGATCACGCTTCTTCGGATCCTGAACGGCAGGGTATGGGAGCAACCTGCGCCTGCGCCTGGGTGATTGGTGATCAACTCTATACTGCTACGGTCGGCGATTCCCGAATTTATCTATTGCGTGAGGGGCGTATTCAGCAACTGACCACCGACCATACTTGGGTTCAGGAAGCGATTGAAAAGAACATCATTACCCCTGAATACGCGCGTGATCATCCCAATATACATGTCATCCGTCGTTATCTTGGTTCCCCTGAACCGCCTGAAGTTGATTTCCGTCTGCGCTTGTATGACAGCGAAACGGACGCGTTGGCAGAAGGTAATCAGGGAATATCTCTTCAACCCGGTGATATATTATTACTTTGCAGCGATGGTCTCACAGATTTGGTTTGGAATGATGAGATTAGCGAGATCATTCGTACAAAAGGCAGCCTCAAAGCTGCTGCACAAGGGTTGGTAAATACGGCCAACCAGCGTGGCGGACACGACAATACCACTATTGTGTTGCTTGCTGTGCCTCACGATATGAAGTGGGCACCGACTAAAAAGACGAATTGGTTGCCGTGGATCATTGGTGGAGTTGCAGCCTTCGTGCTGTTGGTTGTTTTCGCTTCTGTCCTGGTGATCAACCTGCTGCGTGCCCCCGATGTTGCCACTGTTACCCCAACAGTTGCTGCTACAACCGCCTTCACAGCTACTTCCGTTCCTGAAGCGACTCAAACGGTCATAGATTCCCCCGCCCCAACAGATACGGCTCCGCCGCCGACACAAGAACCAACGTACACCCCCTGGCCTACAAATACGGTTATTCCCCCTGAAACCTCAACACCTTAGAATAGTACACACACAGTTGAGATGTGAGAAGTCCGAAAATAAAGGTGGACGAGCTACGCTCGTCCACCTTTATTTTCGGTATCCTTTTGATATCTGCCTGAACATTAAAAAGATTAATTAAGCAACGCTTCAATCGTGCGGTTGTTATCCGCCAGCCGCTCTGCCAGCAGGCGGGCGATCCAATGATGCAGGAGCGCGGCTGACTCAGGGTCTTTCTTTTCCATTTCCTTCAACGCATTCCTTGAAAGACGATAGACAATGCTGGGCCGGTCAGCGACAACGGAGGCTGTACGCACAGTACCCAGATACATGCCCATTTCGCCTACGGTTGTCCCGCCGCGCATGCTGCGTAAGCGTAATATTTTTCCCTCGGGGAGTTCTAGCTGGACGGAAACCAGCCCGGCTTCAATGAAATACATTTCATCTGGTTGGTCATCCTGCTTCATTAAATACTCGCCTTGTTTTACTTCTTTCCTCTCAAGGTATTTCGTCAGCCGCTTGACATCCTTCAAACCGGGAATCGCGCGTTTGAGCTGCCTTTCGATCATCTCGATTACCCCGGTCAGGTCTGTGACGCCCTGCGCCGACAGAATCTGGTTCTCACACCATTCCAGTCCGTGATCGAGGGTGGGGAGAATGATGAAGCTGTCATTTGTCTCATCTACCAGCCCGCCCTTTTCCAAAAGGTGTTGAATGGCGGCAGACAGATTTGTCCAGACCATGTGAATGTTTTGTGACTCGGCTAACTGCTTCATGCGCGTGATGCTGAAGACCGCGGATGAGTCAAGCAGGACAACCTGGCGAAAATCCAGAATGACATAATGCAATCGTGGAAGATCAGGGTTAGCCAGGCGCTCCTTGATTTGATCCAGCAACTTCTGGGCCGTGCCAAAGAAAATGAAGCCCTGCATGCGCAAGCCCTGCATGCGCAAGATGAATATCTCCCCACCCCGCTCTTGCAGCGTCTGACGATGCGTAAGTGGCCGTTCCACCTTGCTACGGTAGTTCGCTCCCGAAAGCGTATTCTTGACCGCGTTGATCTGGCTGTAGCTGACCACGAACATGACCACCGCTGCCAGCACACCGACGGCAATCCCCTCCAGGAAGCCGATGCTGGCAATTGCGACCAGGATCATCAGCACCAGCAAGTAGTCAATGCGCGGCAGGCGTGTACGCGCATCGATCACCCACTCCACAAGAAAAGATAATCCCATAAAAAGCAAAATGCCGCCCAGAATTGGTTTGGGAAAATAGGAAAGCGCGGAGGCGCCAAAGAGCAACGCGCCACCACACACCAGCGAAGCGATGATCCCAGCTAAGCGAGTCTTGGCATTGAGACGATGGGTCAGTACTGTCAGGCTGAGTGCCTGGTAACCGACCGGGCTGCCAAAGAACCCCGCAACCACGTTTGCTAGGCCAGCAGATTTCAGTTCGTCATTCAAGTCAAGGTCTTCCTTGACAGCAATTTCAAGGGCACTGGCATTGAGCAAGAGCGAGATCAGGCTCAATACGATGATCGCACCGATCTTGTCCACTTGAGAAATGATGGCTAACCAATTCACCTGGACCAGGGATGCAAATGTCAACGGTTGGAAGAGTGCCTCCTGGTCGAAGGGACCTAACAGCCAGCCGCTCGCAGCTGCCTCCGAAATGGAGATGCCAGCCAGGGCCAGAGCAACGTAAAACAGGCCAATGGACAGAGCCAGCATACCGGGGATCACCAGGAAATGGGAACTGCGGCGCAGAATCAGCAAAAGTGCCAGGGCGAAGACCAGGCCCGGGATCCAATGAACCAGGATTTCGGTCCGGAAGAGATGCGAGAAGGTTGCTAGGGTGAGATTCATATCCACCATCACGCTCAGTCCTCCCTTGGCCAACAGCCAGCCGGTTCCGGCCAGGAATCCGCCTACAACGGGATAAGGGATAAAGCGCGCAAACCCACTTAATTTGAAACGGCCAAATATGAGGAAGAGGATACCCGTGGCCAGGGTCGTCAGAATGATGGCAGCCACGACTGTGGTGAATGTCTTTTCCAACGGCGCGCCTGACATATTGCTGACCACTCCCGCAGCAACAAGCGCCAGGATGGCAGCCGGTGTATCCTGCGGAACGTTCATTGTACCGGGGATGGGGCTGGTGATAGCGCCAATCAACATTACGAGGAACGCGCCAAAGAGAATAAAACCGATTCCCTGGCCGACAAAGGGGACCAGCACACCGGAAAATATCAAGGCCGCCAGCGATATCTCGAGGCTGACATCCGTTACGCCTACAATCAAGCCAGCCGTCAGGCTGGGAAATAATTTTTTCGGTTGGAAATCCGTTAAGAAAGTTTTTGCCCGCATACTACCTCACCAATAAAAAAGACGAGTAAAGTTGTCATATTTACTCGTCAAGTATAGCATGGCTTTGTGTAATTTTTTGTTTTTGCTATGTTTTCTCGCGATCCAGCCACAACTCGCGATATTGACGGTTCCAGTCGATCAGGAAGCGGAAGGCGATCACCGCCCCAACCGCGATGGCAACCCAAAATTCGATGCCGCGAAACCCTAACAGCCAATAGGCAGGTGCGAGAACAATGCCAGTGAAAACGCTGGCACGTGCACTGTGCTTGATAGTCAATACTAATGCAATCAAAATTCCTATTCCAATAATAGCGGCAAGCCAGCTGGCTGCGATGATGCTTCCACCGGCACAGGCCAGGCCCATCCCGCCGCGGAATCCAGCAAAGACTGGCCAGCAGTGACCGATCACCGCCGCGCCCGCTGTCAGGGGAACAATCCATAGGGCGGGGGCATACGTCAATGCCAGCCAGGTGGGGAGGAGACCCTTGCCGATGTCAACAATCAACACTAGCGCGCCCCAACCGAACCCGGCCTGCCGGATGGTGTTGGTTGTGGTGGCATGACCGGAGCCAGCATCGCGCACGTCCACACCTTT
>WOR8_10004322_pt1 | contig 16943 bp, 11 predicted proteins | sample DeeMarSeWOR38_10_FD_19890 | JGI IMG/M metagenome (IMG submission 19890)
CAATCTGCTCGTTCGAGGGCAAATAACGTGCAAATAAAGTGGGAGCCAAATCCTTCATAACGTATAGGTCGTTAGCGTCAATAAGATCGAGGATGGTGTCTATTTTAGCGAGCTCACTGGGGGAACCTTCCATTAGAATGGTATTAGAATCGGGCAGATATGATATTGTGTCCAGGTTAAGACCTGACAGAATGGCTTTGGCCTGATCTGTTGTTATTTCCTCCAGAACGAAGGTTTCCTGCCGGATCTGTTCGGAAAATGAGTTACGACCTTTAGGAGTGATACTACAGCCATATAGCAAAATAATGACGGAAAGGATATAAGGTCTGAGTTTTTTGACAATTTTATCCGATCTCATTTTTATCGCCTCGTCCCCTTTCAGACAATAATCTCTGGAATAAACCTGCTAAGCACAATCTGCCGATAAACAGTATAGGAATTTGTATTTTTGCCACAGAGAACTCGTAGAATAGTAACTTTTATCTTTTTAATCTCAGTGTTCTCTATGGTTTAGCTTGATGTATCTTTCGCCGAGACGCGGGTGGGGGGCGTTCTACGTATTCCTCGTGGAGGTGCCGACCTTGACTCTCTTCGATCCGACTGGCCGGTTTGTTCCGGCGTCGAATTGTGATTGTTCTCCCGTGCGAGGGGTGTAATGGTTTGACCGGGCACGAACGCCATCTCGTGCGTACGCTGCCCGTCTCGGTAAACGATAGACGTGCCCTTGACCTGCTCGACAACAAAGTGCCCCAGCTTCGCCCCCTGCTTAATCCACCGGTAGTCGCTGCCGGGCTCCCATACCAGCGCCATGGATGCTTCTGGCTTCGAGCGGTAATAGCTTATACCGTGAAGCTCGAATTTCGGTGACAATTGGACAGGCCGAACGTTCGGTCTTTGGATGGCGACTTGTTTCTTTTTCGTGGGTTCCGGTTTGGGCGGAGTAGGTGGATTAAGGTATAAGGCAAAGGCCTCTGCCTGTTGTATCAGCGGGGAGGACACTTTCTGTATGCTTTTTTGCCTCTGAACGCGGGATTGCTTGAATTTTTCAAGGATGGAGGGTTCCGGTTCGATCTCCGGTTTGACCTGAAAGCATTCCATCGCCAATAGCCCAAGCACAACGCCCGATGAAATGAGCGCTATAACGCTGAATATCTGTAGGATCTTTATCATCAAAAATCCTCTCACTTAAAATGAAAGGTGTGTTTCGATTAATGCCACCTCAAATAAGTTGTAAAAAAGGGCCTAGCTCTCATGTGCTCTTGGCTATTCGTGGATTTCTTCAAGCGTAAAGATAAGATCATTCAGATCATCATCCATATGGCCGTCATTACAATGATACCGTTTGCCACCGGGTATCTCCTCAATATACATGGCGGCACCAGTAGTCCAGTAGTTCGTTACTCCATCACCGGTATCCCAAACATTATTGACTCCCAGTTCCACGCTTTTTCGTGGCAGTGAGAATTCTACAACCGCTGGCAACGTCCTGCGCCATAAAGCAACTTTTTTTGCGACTTTTTCCCCATCCATCTCAATTGGTTTCTTACTCCTGAGAAACACACCTTGGAGCCATTCACTGTTCGACTGCTCAAAAGTAAGGCGGAATCTGTGTGGGGAATCGTCCAGAGAGATAATATCAATTAGACACAGTCGCTTGCCCTTATATTCTATAGGCTGGCCTAGCGATTCTCGGAAGAAAGTCTCAAATACTACCCTGTTCTCACGCATCATTTTCCTATTTCCCTCTCTGCTGCTAACGTACCAGCTTTTGCCAGGGAAAAATCTTATACTGCTTTAGTTCCTCCCGCGCACGGACGACCGGTGGGTAATCCCAGGAGAGGAACGCTTCTTTATCACTGCCCTCCTGGAACGTCCACAGAAACAGACCTTTATCTAATGGCTCGACACGGCCACGCCCACTAGATGTTATAATCCAATCCTCCAACCGCTGGTCACCGATGTAAATGTTCAGATGTTTAGCGCTTAGGACATTGTACCCATAAACATTGCGGAGTGTTTTATCGCATTCCGCTCGCCAAGGCTTATGATTACTGTAATGTGCCCATGCATTAGCGTCATACATCAATTCTTCGGGCATGGTCGTAGCAATGCCAAATGCGTATCCTCCTGGCATGAAATCTTTTGGCATAGCCACCGCGAAACCGTATTTAAGTGAAAGATATGACCGGCTCCGCCTCGCCACTTCTTCACAGAAGATCGCCGACGAATAGTGTGGGACTTCACGAAGCCGATCCTTGCTTATCCCAACTATAAATGAGGTACCTGCAGGATGGTCGGGTCCGTACACTCCTAAGAAATCCCAATCAAACATCTTATATCTTTCTTCCGAACAGACTTGCATCAATTCAAGTCCCTCTATATTCTTTTCTTTAAGCTGTACGGCAAAGCGTCTTCGATACCTATGCAACTTATAGCCGTTGTGGCTGATCAACCCCTTAGGTTTCTGCCTGAAAACTCCTGAAATCTCATTGGGAGGGACTTTCAAATCCGTGGCCCACATCTCCATCTCGTTCCACCAATCCTGTAATTTCTCAGATGTCGGGCTCATAAATTCCCCGAACATCGAGACAACCACTTGGATTTTCATATATATTCTCCTTAATGTGGGGCAACCACACGACTACCTGGGCCCGCCGTGTCTCCAAGTAAATCCTGCATATAACTAATCTTGTCCCATAGTGATTGGGGCCTCTGGTATGGGCTAACTACTTCAATCATATCGATTCTGTTACTATTATGTAAAACACCTACGATGTCGGATCGTTTCAGTGAATCGACCATTCCATCTGTAATCGTATGAAATGATCTATTTAAATAAATTTTTTCGTACTGACCACTCTTCGCCATTTTAATAGCTTCACGGTACGTCCGGAATTTATGTGCTCCTCCAGCATGGGCTTTCCCTATAATGATTTGTTTCCATGGTTTATTGACTGCTTGAAATCTGAGTACATTATCTCCAGATGATAATGCTGTTTTTCCATATTTTCCAGGTTTTACCAGAATATCTGCAGCAAATATCGAAGCAAACGAAATAGCAGCTTCTTCCCATCTGCCTTCTGAAGCATACCAGTTTGCGTTTATGGCGTCGGCATAAGGGCCAATAGTACCCTCAAACACACCTGCTGCATGCATAAGGGCCAATAGTACCCTCAAACACACCTGCTGCATCCAATGCAATATGTCCAGCTTCCTTGCCGACTTCTTTCCCGAATTGCACCCAATCGACGGGGCTATCGCTACCATGACTGAAGTCATACGTAATAGGCGACCATTCACTGGTAGTTTGATTGAAACTGCCCGTTAGGATTGATGTCAGGTAGGTAGCGCCACTATTAGTGGTTGCGATTAATGCATTGCCCGAAGCACCATTGATTGCCCCGACATATGCCCCCATGAGCATATTACCACCGCTCATACCAGCTTGCATCGCGCCGTAATAAGCTCCCGTGACCATACCCTCATAACTAATTCCTTGGTCATAACCCGTATAGAAGGGGTAATTACCGCTGGGATCATTGAATTTGAGTGGATTATTAAAAGAATATGTGTAGCGGTTTAGGGCCTGGGAATTGAATTCCTCCGGTACGACAGAGTCCGGCTGGATGAAACGTGCCAGTTCCGGATCGTAATAGCGGGCTCCATAATAATATAATCCGATCTCCTCATCGAAAATCTGGCTTGTATATCGATTGGACACGTCGAAGTTTTCAGATGGTTCATTGTAATGTTCGTAACCAAAAGGACTGTACAAATATTGTTTTACTTCTTCGCCTTCTCGATTTGTTATAAGAGAAGAAGAATCCAGATGATCATTGTGATAGTAATAAAAAATTGAATCGGCTGTCGGTTGAGGTTCGAACGAAGCCACTAATTTTTGTCCAGCGTAAACATGACATAATTCTTTATTTTCTTTGACTTCAAAATATTTACCGATCTTGATATTGACGATCTGGTCATCAATTTTTTTCCAGAGCCGTTCATTATCTGCAGAATAGCCGAAGACATTATTACTACCCCCAGCGACCTGTAAAGATGACAAACGGTTCTGAGAATCGTAATTAAGAGTTTGATTCCCATACAAAATACTGTTGCGCATTGTCATATTACCGCAGGCATCATAGTCATAAGTATTAGCGTTGGCCGAAATGACTGCGTGAGGTTTAGTGCCACTGTAAATGTACTGGCTGGCACCCATCTCCCCGTTAAGGACAATATTTCCTATGGCATCGTATTCATACGTAAAAGTCTGAGCCTGGCCAATACTATGCACAGAAGAGAGTCTGTACATATCATCATACTGAATATTGGTTAAAGTACTGGAATTCTGACCCGTTGTATGGATGTAGTCATATACATTGAGAACATTGGAGACTTTATCGTAGGTATAATGTAAATCCTGAATCCCAGTTTGTTCCCTTTGAGTATAGATGCGTTTAAGTCGGTTGTTGCTATTATAAAACTCCCGTTCAGTCACAACGCCATTACCAAAGATAAACTGTTCGGGCTGATCAAAACGATTAAAGTTCCGGGCTTCATAGATAATCTCCATCTCACCTGTGCCCCGCCGACACTCCACCTTGATTATATGGCTTGCAAGATCATAATCATAGACGACCCCCGCGATATTATCTGGATAGACTACTTCCTTAATGCGATCGGCATCATCATAGAAAGTATGGATGGTATAGGTCTGTTCATTCTCAGATAGATATCTTGTAGATTTGATCGCACGCCCACGGCTGTCGTACCCTGTTTTTGACCAACCCTGATTATCCGTCACTTTGTAAATTTTACCTTTATGAACGACATAAGACGGATCGTCGCTCTGATCATAAGTGTAAGAAATGGTTTCCTCAAGTATCTGAGAGCTATTATAGACCTGCTTGGTTTCGATACGTCCATACTGGTCATAGGTTAAACTCGTGCGATTACCGCGTGCGTCGGTCTGTTCGGTCATACGTCCGACGTCATCATAAAAATACGTCCATTGACCTATGTCAGGATCAATGGAACGGATTTTCCGATCCTGGCTATCGTATTCTTTGATGATTTCATTAAAATATGGATCAGTAATGTTTATCAAACGACCCAATCTATCGTATTGATAATTTGTCGTTGATTCCACTCCATCATTGAACTCAATTAATTGAATGACACGACCTCGAATGTCGAGGTGTTTCTTGATGACATTCCCTTCCGGATCAGTTTTAGTGTGTGAAGTCACGCCCGGGCCTATCCCATAGACAGTCGTCGTAGGACCCGTGGGAGAATCCAGCTCACCTGTCGGAGGTGTTAACCGCCAAACACGACCAATGGCGTCGTATTCAGTCGTCGTTCCAGGCAAAGTGTCATCCGGGGAAGCCGTCAATGTATTATCGGCAAAGAAGGGTTGACTCTCATATCGAATTTTACCTGAGCTATCAAAACAGATATTGGTCACGCGATAGTCGTAACCCGTTTCAGCCTCAGCCTTCAAACGTCTCTGGAACACACGGCCCAGACCGTCATTAAATAGAAAGCTTTCATATCCACCGTGAACCTGATGGATCCAGTTTTGACTCTCGCCGTTATCGATACCGGCAATATGATACGTTATTTGAGTCTGTTGAAAGCCCAGATCTTCATTTGGCACCAAGGATATCCATTCCTCGGTAACACGATAGAAGTTATCATAATAGGTCCAAGTTTTAAAACCAGCCGGATCAACAGTTTCTACTGGAAGACCAGATCGAAAATCGTAATCTGTAGTGCTAAAGAACGCACCAGTAGTCTTAGCCACTGGATACATATGGTAGATACTATCATATTCAATTGTAGTTTCCGTTCCGGCTTTATCCTTGGTCCAGTCGCAATTACCGTAAATATCGTAACCATATTCCTTGGCAGTTGTATAAATACCATTACCGCTATCAAGAGGACCGTTAGCCGTCTTGTCCAGCCAAGCTTGCTCTTTTATCATTTGGCCTTGATCATCGTACAGATAATAGTCTGCCTTGATAGTGTTATTGCCCATTGGATCTGAAGTGATCCACACATGTTCAATTTTATTGATTATCTCTGGTTTCGGGATCCAGTTTTGACCATCCCAGAAATCGGTGGCATAGGAAACATGAGTGTAAAGATCATCCTCGACGGTCACGTTTTGGGTCCAGGTATGGGCTTTTAGGTTATCAGCAATAACGGCAGCCTCCTCACCAATACGGACTTCCCCAAGGTCGATGGTTTCAAGGATGTTGCCGGTCTTGCCAACTATATCATACTCAAACTGTCTGATCTCAGCTCGGTAGTCTGATGTATAATTATCCAGTTCCGGATTAAAAGCAAGACCCTCGTATATTAGCGACATTGTTTGGGATATATATGCGAAATACCAGTCAGTATCAGCTTCGATTTCGTTCTCAACTACCTTGTTCTGGATTAATCTGTATAGAAGACCGTTATTTCCATAAACTTCAACTCGATAGGGGATACCCCTTTTTGCAACGGCATCTGTATCCTCAAACTCGCCCTTGTTTTGGTCGTCATAGCCGCCGCCCTGATGGAAATATGTGATGGTTTTTACACCTTCAGGATCTGTAACAGAAACTTTGCCGAAACCCCGGAATTCGCGCTGCTGGCCATTGAAATATCCCCTTTCATACTCATAGGTTGTTATACCCTGCGTGCCCAGACCATCGTCTACTGCTATTTGTGAAACGGTATAAGCAGAAAAGGGGAGTCTATGTACTCCATTATGATCTCTATTGTCATACTGAGTGGACGGGACATATTGAATCTCAACCGAACCCCCAAGCTTACCAACAACTTGAGATAGCATATCTGGTAAGGGCCCTTTATTTAACTGTACTTTAAATACATCATATGGAGTATCTACCTTACGCAAGAGTCGGTCCAGCAAACCATCGCCATTCATGTCGCACATAGTAACGTATGTATCACTGTCTACTTGTTGCGGTTTATTAACGCCATGAGGACTGGCCCAACTGGCAATCCCTGTTCCCAGATCTTGTACCCCTTCCCAATCTACTATGACACCTTGCCCCTGGCTATCTATTTGAAATCCTGATCCTGTATTTATTTGAACTTTGAACGCATCATAAGGCGCATCTTTTTTTCGCATGACGCGATCAGCCAGACCATCTCCGTTGATATCAAACATATCAACAAAAACCGTCTTCTGGTCCTGCATTATCGGCTGGTCCTGATCGACTGCTTGAATTGTATTCCAAGTTGGATTTGTCTCGCCCTGACTATTTAGGGGACCCCAGTCTCTCAATACAGCAGCGCCGTTACTATCCTTCTCAAATCCATATCCTGTGTTGAACTGGACTTTGAACCGATTAAAAGGAGCGTTTATTTTTCGCATGACACGATCCGGCAGACCATCGCCATTGATATCAAATAAATCTGTAATGGTATCCTCACCAGTACCTGTTGAACTGATACTGATCCACATATAATGAGTGGAGCCCTGGCCATCTATCGGTCCCCAGTTAGTAATCACTTGAGTGCCACCAACATGCTCAAAGCCTTCTCCCGAATTAAATTGAACCTTAAAACTACCCCAAGGATATAACCTGTCGTCGCAAAATACGCGGTCAGGTAAACCATCACCATTCATATCTAATAAATCGACAAAAGTTGGAGACCCATCTTCTCCTGAATAGTTACCTCTAATTGAATTGTATAGCCTTGCTTGTCCGCTATGCACGAGGCTCGTTGGATAAGGAGTCGTATCATAGAAATATCCACATGCATCGAGAGGACCCCAATCATAACTTGAAGAAAAGTTGGTTCCATTGTTAAATTGGACTTTGAAAACATTATTATTCGGTAGATACGTCAATTCCGATTTTCTCATCACACGGTCTGCGTAACCATCACCGTTAATATCAAGAATATCAACAGATACATCATCGCCAAATTGACAGTTATAGTTGGCATGATCGATGTACTCGAATTGACCTGTAGAAGGATTATAATGAGACTCAAAAGAACGCGACCACACGCCAGTATAAATGTCACTCCAAGTTGCTTTTGGTGAATTCCAAAGTGCTGACTGCCAGTCGATTTCATGTCCTTGGCTGTCTAACGGTCCCCAATCGGAACAGGAAGAAAAGGCAGATCCTGTATTCAATTGCACTTTGAAGACGTTATTATCAGGTGATGTGAAACCCGTATAGTTTCGCATAACTCGATCTGGCAGAGCATCCCCATTCAAATCAACAAGGCTTACATGCGTTTTATGATGGAAGAAGGGAACATAAGCGTAAAAAATTTCCCCGGTCATTATACCTTGACAGTAATACATATGAGTCTCACCACTCACATCCGTTGCGACAGGACTATTCCAATCCGCCCCTGTGGATTGACTATCAAGTGGTCCCCAGCTAATTGGATTTTCGAATTCTGTAGGTTTTACAGTATAGTTAAATTGTATTGGAGGAAGGTTAGATTCGTCATCTGCACCATAAAGAGTTACCGATTTCAATAAAGAACGAGATGTTGAGGTGGATTGATCATATTCCAGGTGATACCTTCGAACAGAATATGTATCAAATGTGATTCTGATATCTTTAAGGCGTTTGTTGTTCTCAATCCGATAACCCGAAGCATATGAGAAAGACCGGTCCGATCTTTCTTCTAGCTCGAATTTAACTTTACCGGAAGCCTCTGTAGGCCCAAATACATGGCTGTTATATCGAACTTCATCCAGGTAGATCTGGCCGCTGTCCATCGTGTAGTATATATACGTAAGATTACCGTTGATATCCTGAATCTTCGCCAAGGCCCACTGGAAAACATTATTTCCGGCCACGGCAGAATCAAATTGCGGATGCTGCATGACTGCGCCGGCCGTTTCACCCACGAATTCACCCTCTACTTCACCGAAGAAGAATTTGTTGCCGTTTTTATCCGTGACGGTCCAAAGATTGTTCGCAGAATCGAATATGTATTTAAAGAAAGCCTGGTCCGTTTCGGCCCGATACTCATTATTAACCTCGTCCACAAGCACCAGTTTGGAATTTACGGCCCCGAATGCGACAACAAAACCCTTATCATCGTCATATTCGCTCAGGAAGGTCGCCCCGTTGCGCGCCACAGGCACGCCCTTATGGGTATCGCGTTGAATAGCGCCCATACCGATAGACCAGCCTAAACCGCACCAGCCGTTGCCTCCTCCTGAACTATAATTTAAGGAAAGTTTCGGCTCAGAGCCCTGCCGGCCCGGAGGGACTACAATCGGCACACTGTACGTGACGGATCCGTTAAAGGGATTTACGCCCAAATTCAAATCGCTTCCTAACTCACCCGAAACCGGATCGGTTGCTCCCTCTGGGTGTACGTCACCTTCCGGATGCGTTTTAGCCGAAAAGGTAACGGACCAGTCGGTTTCATGACCTTCGGCATCGTGCGCCTTGACACGGTACTCGTAGGTTGTATTCGGATCGAGATCGTTGTCCGTATATATTCGTTGGCTTTGCCAGCCGCTATCGTGACTGCCGTCAGCAATCGTCACGTTTTCAAAATAGTATTCGACGCCACCCGTCGGGTCATTAGCATTTGCGGCCATCATGCTGATGGATGAGGAGCGTGTGGCATAAGGGACCGTGGCCCACTCCATCGGATTCGGCATTGGGGCATAGGGATTCGGCGATGAAATAATCGTTGAGAAAGACCCGACCGCGCCGATTAGGGCATAAGAACCATTTGAGCTTTGTCCTCCTCCGCCAGTGATCGTGCTCCAAGTTAATTCGTAATCTCCGCTTGCCCTGGCGAAAGCCGGGAAGAAAAAGATGAGAAGACATATAAACCCAATGAATGAATTTGCGTACTTTTTACGTATTTGGATTCGATCCGACCATTTCATCTTTCGTCCTCCCACAAGGTGACAGTTTTGAAAAAAGTAATATGTGTTTTAACGTTAGCGTCTTTCGATAGAGATTACTAAACGATGCGATAACACTTTCAGCTATATATTTCAAGGCACTCACGGCGATCTATGTGCCTTCAGAAGGGTGGAGGTCTGTTGAGCATCCTATCCATAAATCAAGGATGAAAAATAGGATTAGTATCACCAGCCAGTCGTTTTATTTTGCTCCCCCCTCTTGAACTTCAAGTCTGGCCAGCTTTTCTTCCAGTTCTTTCACACGTTTATTCAGTTGCTCAATATAAATATGTGCCTTTTCCAGTTCTTCGACAACACCCCTAAGATGAGCCCCGATTTCAATAACTTCCTGACCCTCTGTATTCTTTTCGGCTTTTGGAACTGCTTTGATGTGCCCATGCTGCCACATGTACTGTGAATGCTCTTCGATTGATTCCAGTTCATAGCTGGGCTCAAAGACATAATCCGCATGTAATAGAATCCCTCTTTGGTAGATTTTACCGTTGACGTCTAACAAACCATTAGGATTCGACGTCCCGATGCCGACGTAGCCACTGGATGCCTCGACGAAAACACTGGTAAGATCATTGTTTCCCGTAATGGCTAATCCGTCCCCCTGAGAAGGTCTTATTCTCAGAAAACCAGTCATTTGTGCGTCTGTGCCGATCCTCAGCTCGTTGCTGTTAAAGGTGTCCGTTATCTTGAAAATGTCATCATTCAAACCAGTTACATGCAAATCCGCTGTGGGGCTTGATGAGCCGATCCCAACTTTATCAGTAGCTGTGTCTAATCTTACGACTGTGCCATCATCGACCCAACCGCGGTCTTCGACATACATCACATAAGGTATAGGGGTCAGTTCCTGTCTCGGATTCAGCGTCGTATAGGAACCAGTTGAGTCCCCCGGACGGACGCTAATTTCCAGCCAGCGTGCCTCGCCGTCAAAGACACCGGTACCGAAATCCAGTCCTGTGGTAAAGTAGCCGTCAACGACATCAAGATTATCTTTATAAATCGCATTGCCAAGCTGGGTTCCTCCTGTTAAAGCGTCGTACAGCTTATATTCGAAGTCGTACGATCCAACCGCCGGGCTGATACTATCGATGAATCGCCCCTGATAGGTAAAGGCCGTGCCCATAGAATCCGCCTGGCTGTTCTGGACAACACAAACTATCATGTTTAAGCCAAGAATCAACATCATCAACACATTTCTACTCTTCATCTTCGTACCCTTTCAAAAAAATCTTCGTTTCTAGATATTCAAGTGCATTTCTTAACTGTCGGTGACTTTTTGACATAGCATAGTTTTTAATCTTTTCATCCTTATGTTTTCTAGACTCCGTCCCCGTCGGCGTCACCTATATGGTGACGCTCATCTATATATAGACACTTCTCTTTTTGAGGGTGGTCAAATCCATGGCCGCGACAGGCTCCTCCTGAGCTTGAGACCTCGCATTCTCATGTTGTACGACGAACAAGGTACTAATAAAATGGATGCTTTGGGGAAATATTTACCTAACAACCTGAATTTTCGTCATAGCAATACTCTCCGAGTATGGTCTATGCGAATCAACAGGACACGCCTATACTCTACTCTCGTACCCTGCACTCTTATATAAAGGCGAATCTCAGAGCCCAAGCGTTGGGCGATAAATAAAGTTTTTCTGAAACTTTTTCCAAGATATGATTTAAGTGTTTATCTTAGCTCATCTTGGGAAAAAATCAAGCAGTACCAAGAAATATGAGCCGGCTTCTTGCTGAGCATCCGGGTTATAAAGTCAGTAAAGGCAGAACACTCAAATTTTTCTAAATTTTTTCAAAAAAAAGTGAAAAAATGTCACTTTTGTTATCAACATTTTCCATCTCTCAAACGCTATATAAGCAAATGGGGTAATAGTAATTTCAGTGATGATTGTTTTGGGCAGTAGTCTTGCCAATGAACAACACTGATCTTCCGGCCAATTTTGGAAAGATTTGAGTTCTGGTTTACTCCTGTTTCTTTAACCGTACGAGATTCGTGCATTGCGAGAGCATTTTGATGGTGGAGTGTTGATGAAATACAGGAATCCCGATCCCAGTAGCTCTGGGTGTAATGTAGCCGCTGCAGCCAAGATCTTCGGTGATTATGGAGATTTTATTAGGAAAGTAATCTGCTCTAAAGTTCAGGATGAAGACCAGGCTGAGGACTTATTCCAGAATTTTTTTCTTTCTCTTGTTTCCAGGCCTTTTCCCGAAGATATCCAGAATGTGGAAGGCTATCTTTATAAAGCGATAATCAATGAAATTGCCGATACCAACCGTTTGACAAAAAACTACCAGAATTTAATAAGCGAATATGCCGAACGTAATAATCATCCTCGCAGCCAGGAAATTCCAGAAAAGGTTGTCATGAAAGTTGATGAGGCTAATAAAGTGTTCGAAATTATTGAAAAGCGGCTACCACGCACTGAAGCTCAGGCCTCTTGCCTCCAATACCGAGATGATCTAAGTACCACGAAAATAGCAGAAATAATGAACGTCCGCCGTGTGACGGTTAGGGGGTACGTACATGAAGGACTCAAAAGAATCCGCAGGATATTACGAGACCGTGCAGCGCGGAAATCAGAATGACTGGTCCTGATGCTGGTTCGATGGGTGTCTGTAAGTCCTACGGTAATTTCATTTTTCAAATTTCAACCCAATAGGCCAGATCGTCAATTCTACACTGCCATATAGCGGTTAAAAGAAACAAACTCAATCCGATGGACACGTAAGACATATCCAGCCTGTTTTTCAAAGGAACCATCCTGAGTGCGTCCTATGGAATTTGGGTCGACAGAAAAAAAGGAAACACACTAAACGAAAGTACGTATCTGGTATGTATGAATGATTATAGGACGTAATAAGGAGCTAAGTAAATGATGAAATGGCATGACAAGTGCTTTAGATGCAGTAGGTTACGTTAATGGGCGATACTGGACTTGAACCAGTGACCTCCTGCGTGTCGAGCAGGCGCTCTAGCCGACTGAGCTAATCGCCCCGAAGGTCATCAGGATGTATTATGGCCGGGATGAATTGAAAAGGCAAGGATTTTTACCTCAGATTTCACAGAAATTTAATGCCGAATTTCACAGATTTATCTGTGTTAATCCAAACTAATCTGCGACATCTGTGTTGTTAATTCAAATTTCTTCTTATCGTCGCGGCGGCGGAAATTGTCTTTTGTATATCATCGCTCGCGACAGTTAAGGAAATTTGAACGTTTTTGACCACTATCATGGCATCTACGACCTCTGTAGTCTTGGCGCAGGTCATCGCGGTGACATTATCGCAAAGCACATAATCGCTGTCGGATAAATCGTCGTTTGTAATCAGATAAAGCTTGCCGTCGCCACTATTGTATTGGTAGGTTATGTTCTCGCCGGCAGCGGTAATCATGGTGCATTCGTTGCTTGGCGCATTAGGATCGACCGCGTTTGCTGTTCGAAGCTGGCTTGTTATGCGAAACAGTGCCTGCCGGGCGCTGTTTATCGCTTTGAATGCGTCTTCGTTTTCCTGGTAATTTGTGGCCGAAGCATTAATAGCGACTGCTATTGCAGCCAGCAGCATTCCTGCTATAGCGAGAGCAACCAGCAATTCAACAACAGTAAAACCGGCCTTGGCATTTGCAATTTTCGATTTTTGATTTTCGATTTTAGCCTCCTCCGGCATCAGCCAAATTAATAACGAATAATAGTAGATTTGTTTAATATCGTGCCCGCAGCCAGCTCGCTGAGCTGATTTGTCTCGAATTCAAATACACGCTGACTGTTACTCGAACAAAATTGCTGCTATGGTTGGCGACGACTTGTTCGAAATCCGAGGCGTTGACATTCTCAACCGCAATCTTTTGAGAATATGCAGGGAATGCATTCAAGGTTGTCCGCTCAGCGTCTATCGGCGGTGTAAATGTCGCGCCATTAAAGTCGTCCAAATCATCGTAGTCGGCCAATGTCTCGCCGGTCTCCGGCCCAAATGTAGTTAACTCGTCTTCCGGATCAATGATCGGCAGCAACATGGTAAGCTCTTTTATCTGTCCAATGAGAAATTCGGCAGTTGACAAATCAGTTCCTGCACCATTTGCTTTGGTGAATGCGGCATTAGCCGCCATCAGCGAGGCAATTGCAAAACCAACCAACATCACTGCAATTAACACTTCTAGTAATGAAAAGCCGCTTTTGTATTTCATATTTCGCATCTTGCTGGTCCTTAATATAATCCGCATACGGGGCGGGGCCCGAGCAACGAAACGAATTTATTTGCCCATCACGACACTGGACATCTTGAAGATCGGCAGAATAATACTCATGGCAATAAAGCCAACCAAAACGCCCATGATCACAATCATGATCGGCTCGATCATTGACGTAACAGTTTTGATCGCAGTTTTAAGTTCTCTTGCATAGAAATTGGCAATATCCTTCAATACGTCACTCATCGTTCCAGAATCTTCACCGCTTCTTATCATTTGCACGACATTACTCGGCATAAGATTATGCTGGCTCAGACTGGATGCGATTTTTTTGCCCTGGCGAACCTCCTCGAAAACGCCGAGCCACATTTTTTTGTAAAGAACGTTTCCTGCAATTTGGGCCGTTATTGAAATCGTATTCAGGATCGGCACACCGGCTTTTGTCAGCACGCCCATGGTGTGCATACTCCTTGTTATATAGAGATTTTGGCAGAGCGATTTGATCAAAGGCAAGGACAATTTTGTCTTATCCCACCATTTCCGGCCGTCTTCAGTACCAACAAAATACCAAAAGCCCCAGAAGCCCGCGCCAATTGCCGGCAAAATTACGAACCAGTAACTGCGCAGAAACGCGCTGCTGGCCATTAAAGCTTTTGTGGAAGTCGGTAGCAGATGCTCCTTGCCGGTAAAGATCGCGGTGAACCTCGGCAGCACAAAGCACAGCAGGAATATGGTCACTACTACCGCCATGACAGCTATGATGATTGGATAGACCATCGCCCCTCTGACCTGCGAGCGAGTCTCAGCTTCGTTATCCAGATACTCGGCCAGTTTTTGGAGCATTCCACTAAGTGAGCCGCTGATTTCCGCGGCCGCTACCATGTTGATATAGAGATCACTGAATACCTGCGGATGCTCGGCAAGCGCCTGGGAGAAACTTTGTCCGGCCTCGATTCGATTTTTCAAATCGAAAATGACCGCCTTGAATTTCGTGTTTTCGTTTTGTTCGCCTATCGATTCGAGCGAATCCTGAAGGCTGATTCCCGCACGAATCATAACCGCAAGCTGATTCGTAAAATTCAGGATGTCCTTCCTGCTCGGCCCGAATTCCACCCTGAACTGGCTGACTTGTTCCCAGCCTTTTTGCTTCATCTTTCTGGCCGAGTAGCTTGGTTTTGGTGCAGATTCCCGAGGTCTTTTACTCTGCTCCCACGGGGCTTTGTCATTTTGCGTTTTTTCTGCAACTGCTGTTGCACCCTGGTTATTGTTAAACGATTCTTCATGCATATTTATATGCTCCATCTTTCTGCATTGACTAATTCTGCCCCATCCTGTTTTATTTACGGGGACAAGTTTCTCACCTGCTAGTGCAGGTCTGGTTATTACTACAGAGCAGCAGCTTCTTCAGTCTCTTCAACGTCAACGTCTTGAAGTGGCTCAACAGCTTCATATCCGTCAACCGGTTCAAGCGTCTTTTCCATTTTCGCCGGATTGCTCGACCGCATTATTGCTTCATCTCTGTCTATATAACCCTTGAAGTACATATCGGTTATGCTGTTGTCCAGGTTCTGCATACCCAGTCTGCGGGAAGTTTCTATAATATTCGGAATCTCATAGATTCTGTTCTCACGTATGCAGTTTCTCACCGCGGAGGTACACAACAATATTTCCGTACAGGGAACCATTCCGGGCTCATCGATCCGTTTGAACAGTGTCTGTGAGAGCACCGCCTGTAGCGTATTGGCCAGCATTGTTCGAATCTGATTTTGCTGGGCCGCCGGATAGATATCGATAATACGTTCGATTGTCTGTGAGGCGTTGATTGTGTGCAGCGTACTGAAGACAAGGTGTCCGGTTTCAGCGGCTGTTATTGTCGATCCGGTGGTCTCCAGATCTCTCATTTCGCCGACCATAATGATATCCGGGTCCTGCCGCAGCGCGTGTTTAAGCCCTGATGCAAATTCTGGACAATCTGAACCGATTTCACGCTGTTCGATCATACTGTTTTTATTTTCTATCATATATTCGATAGGGTCTTCCAGCGTAATTATACGTTTTCGATACTTGGTATTTATCACGTCCACCATTGCCGCCAGTGACGTACTTTTTCCGGAACCGGTGTGGCCGGTTACGAGCACAAGACCTCTCGGCAAATCGGTCAGTTCTTTGACTATCGGTGGCAGATGCAAATCATCAAGTAATGGAATCTGATTTGGAATAACCCTGAATGAAATTGCAATTGTATCCCGTTGAAAGTGAGCGTTAACTCGGAATCTATGTCCGTCATCGAGATTCGTCGAGAAGTCAAGGTCCATACATTCTTCGAACTTTTTGTACCTGTCTGGGCCAATCATGGAGAGGACCATTTCTTTGGCATCCTCGTTGCTTATTGCTGGGAAATCCAGTTCTGCTAATTCTGTATTCCTTCGCAATATTGGAGGCATCCCAACGTTAATGTGCAAGTCGCTTGCTCCGTGCTCTATCACGTTTTCTAATATTGTCTTTATATTTATCATTTCACCTTCCTCAAAGAGTTAGAATGTAATGTTATGACAAAATATAGTCTCAATCAGACAAATTAAGCATGATCCCCACCACCTCTGACTGGTTGTCCGAAGATCCATTATTGCGATCCGGGTCCCATTCGAGCTTAACGAAACTATCGCCAATCTGGTGAACCCTGAAATCTTTTATATACTCTCCTTCATAGAGAATTTTATCGCCTATCATGCAACATTTGCCCCGGTCTGATTGCATAATACTCAGAAGCTGCATTTCCTTTGCCTCTTGTCTTATCTGCCTTTGCTTCAACATTTCAGT
>WOR8_10009666_pt1 | contig 16943 bp, 41 predicted proteins | sample DeeMarSeWOR38_10_FD_19890 | JGI IMG/M metagenome (IMG submission 19890)
CTATTATTGAATGGGCTGCTGGTATTGTTTTGTTTTTAGTTTTGTTTGCTGGTCTTGTTGGATTTGTATGGTTGGCTAATGCTTGATCCTGTTGGTAATCTTCCTTTTGCCGTAGAGCTACAGAGAAGCCGTGAGAGCATCGAAAACCATCAAGCGCAGCAACGGGTGCAGGTAGAGCATAACCGCGCTCACAAGCTCTCTAAGGCGCTTGAGCGACAACAACTTGATTTAATGCTGAGTTATGATAAGTTTGGCGCGTCCAATAGTGGACTTCAACCTCAAGGCCAGATCGTAGATATGGAGGTCTGAATGGTACAAATCACAGCAAAATATATTGACAGTCTCAAGATACTTCCGCGCTTGATGATGCTGGCAGTGACCGTCTTAACTTATCAAGCAGTACATTGGTTTATGTCATTGCCTGATCCATCGGTTGCACAATCAGGGCTGGTGTCTGTGTGCATGGGTGCGCTTACTGGTTGCTTTGGTATCTGGATGGGCAAGGAATCCAAGACGACTGTAACTTCTGACAAGGTTGTTCACGAGGAAAAGTATGACAACCGTTGAGGATTTCATGGTGTACCTGATGGTCAGGGCGCTTGAGTTTCTGCTTGAGTTTCTTCTTAATACTAAGATGAGTTTATATGGAACGGTGATGGTATGATCCAAGCATTGATAGGACCGATTGCTGAATTAGCTGGCGGCTGGTTGAAAGGCAAGGCGGATGCAAATGCGGCGGCTGCTAATTTAAAATTAGTAGAGGCAGAGGCGAAAGCCACGATAATGAAGAATGCCGCTACGAGCGAAAGTGATTGGGAACGCCTAATGGCGCAAGGTTCTCAGAATAGCTGGAAGGATGAGTGGCTTACTATTTTGTTTTCTATCCCTCTTATTCTTTGTTTCTTGCCATTTGATTGGGCAGATCGTGCTGTACAGAATGGCTTTGCAGCATTGGAATCCATGCCTGATTGGTATCAGTACACCTTGGGCATAATTGTTGCTGCAAGTTTTGGTGTTAGGTCAGCAACTAAATTTTTCGGAGGGAAGAAATGAGTTATAAACTAGGAAAGCGCAGCCAACAAAAACTAGAAGGTGTTGATGATCGGATGGCGGCTGTTGTTCGCTATGCTATTTCTGTGACCAAGCAAGACTTCTCTGTGATCTGTGGGCTGAGAACCATCGAAGAGCAAAAGGCATTGGTTGCCAAGGGCGCTAGTCAAACCATGAAGTCAAAGCATCTTGATGGATTGGCTGTTGATCTTATGGCGTATGTGGATGGTGGTCGCTGGGAATTAAATCTGTATGATGAGATTGCCGATGCAATGGCAGAGGGTGCAAGGGCTGTTGATGTGCCTGTGCGGTGGGGTGCTGCTTGGTCTGTTCCAAACATTGCTTATTGGGAAGGTGATATGGAATCTGCAATGAATGATTACATTGACACTAGACGCGGACAGGGGCGGAGACCTTTTATCGACGCCCCGCACTTCGAGCTAATGATTTAACTTGCACTTAGATGTGCAGGTGGTATTAAGATTCTTGGGGGTGTCGGTCCCGACTGGCATCCTCACGATACTTTCTCACAGTGCTATCGCTAAGACCTAAAAAGATAGCGGTTGATGTTACACACCAGCCTTTGCTTTGAAAGTATTTAATGTCTTCTATTTCTTCTTTGCTTAGGCTGCTGTTGCGCCAGCCTTCGCCTTGTGTGGGCGCGGCTGTCGCCTTTGGCTTTGGCTCTATGAATTTGCTGTCTGGTTTGCCGCCCCACTTTTCTCTGTATCTTTTATTTACTTGCTTTGCATCAGCAAGCATTGCTTGAATCATTTGCTCTTCGTTCATGGTCTTGCCCTCGGTCTAAGTGCGAATGAAACAACATCTGTTTCTACACAGGTCATGTATATGTCATTGCCATATAACCTTACGATATGGTCATAGATTGGATCAGCCAGACCTTGATCCATTACTTGTTGGCAGTGGTTTTCTGAAGCGTAGACAATGCTTGCAAGTGGTGCGGCATTATGTGCTGGCATTTCATAGTCAATCATTAAGACAGTGAAAAACTCAATCATTAAAACCCCCAATCAATTTTGATATGAACATGCACGTCAATACGTTGAGCGCCCAAGTTTTGTTCTTGGTGCGAGTTGAACTCAGCCATATCGTCAACATCAACATCCAAAGCCTTTGCTATAATCTCAAGCGTATTTGCATTTGGATATTTTATTGAACCAGTAGCATAACGATTAATATTTGCGCGAGGAATGCCTGTTTTTTCGGACAGCCAAGTTTGTGTTTTGCCACGCTTTTCTAATAATTTTTTAATGCCAGAATAATTCTTTGCTTTTTTCCCTGTCTCTTTTCGTAATTCACTAAAGAAACTTTCGTAAGGCAGACCTAAGTAATCAGCAATGTCTTTGATTACTGTTGCAGGTGGCTCTTTTACTACGCCCCTCTCGTACTTAGAATAAAGAGATTGATGTAAGTTTATGGCATCACATATTTCTGTTTGAATTATGCCTCTTTGTTCTCGGACTTTCTTTAAGATTTTGCCGTTGAATTGCATTTTGTGTCTCCAAAAAAAAGGACGCAGCCGAAGCTGCGCCAGTCAGGGAGGAGTCGTATGACTTGAGGCGAACATACAGGGCAGTATCCTCCCAGAGAACATTCATAGTTTAGAATGGAATGTCATCGTTTGGCAAGCCATTGGATGCTTGCGTTTGACCTTTTGCTGAAACAGATAGCGACATATACGGTTTGCCATCTTTGCTTCTGCGCCAGCCAGCAACTTTTAGATTTTCATCTATTGGTCCAGAGTAATCTGGCGCTTTGTCGTTGTTGGCTTTGTCATTCTCAAACATGATTGCTAGTCGTTGATACACTTCAATGATTGGTCGCCCATCTTTGGTTGCATCTTTAACTAAGACTGTTTTGGATTCTTTGCCTTGCACATTGATCTTGCCAGCAAGAATCATTTGCTGCGTTGGGAACGGTGTGAAGGCTGCTCCTTTGTTTGTGTCGTCATACTCACTCATGAGTTATTTCCTTTCAGTAATTGTTTTTCTAGGCTTCTGAGTTTCTGACCTACATTAGCAAGAGCTTTTCTTTGCTCATTGCTTTTTGCAGAGCCAGATTCAAAGCTGTGTATTACAGCAGCAATCAGGACTTGCACTTCTGCAAGCCCCAATTTGATTTGTTTACCACGCGCCATTGTTACTCTTGTTGCTGTCGGCATCATACTTGTTGCCATCCATCTTACCAAGAAACACATCAGCATCACAGCCAATGTGAGACAGTGCTTTGGTCAAGCCATCGGTAATAGCCATCTTCGGAGCATCTTCTGCCAATCGACCCTTGGCGTTGTCAAAGAACTTACGGCAGCCTGTGAAGGGGCCAAACATATTTCCTTGGTTAGTGTGCCAAACAGTTACATGCGCTAGCACAGCGCTGTCTCCGTTAGCCAGAGACACTATCTCTGTTTGATTGTGCCAACCCCAGCCATCACCAACGGGGCCAAACTCTTCTGTCATCTTCATGACTTGGTATTGTGGGTCGATTGCGGTGAAGCTGCGGCTTCCGAAGCTGACCTTCTTCAGATACTTGGGGTCTGAAGAGGCCAGCTTATTCCATATTTGTAGTGTCATTGGTGTTCTCCTTTTTTGAATAGTTCTCTTTGGTTTTTGTAGTAAGCTGACAAAGCTACGCTTTGTATTCTCCAAGGTGGATTTTCGAATCCTGTTAATACATCATCAATACTTTCACACTCATAAGGCGTTGGGATAATTTGATTTCTTTTGATTGTTTTATTGAAATATGGATTATGTTTATAAATTAAAAGCTGTTCATTTAGATACGCTTCTTCTTTAGTTTTAAACGGCTGATACAGAATCCATGATGATGTTGTAAATGGTCTATCATTTCTAAAGTGATCTTTTATTCTTTTCTGAACATTTATAGAATGACCAATATACATTGGAGTAAGTTTACCTTTTGGCACGAACGCATAAACTCCTATCATCGCTTTACAATCCTTAATGCTCCTCGTTTGTCTCTGCGAACTGCAAGCTGATCACAGTACACTTCCCTTTCTTTTGGGTCGACCATTTGTTTGAGGGCTTTCTTGGCGTTTTCAAAGACGCGGTTGTGCTCATACTCGTTGAGGTATGTAACGGCTGCGTCCATGAATTGATTGTCGCGGCTGGCGTCACGCTTGACCATGTTGTCCAGCGCAATCGAGTCGGTCGATAGTTCGTCGACTTGAATATCAGTCGGCTGTTCATCGCGTAACACGTAACTCCAGAAATCTGACACCACCGCCCACATAGAATTGAAATACTCTTTATTGTAGTGGACAAAGGTTGACTCCCATTTGCTGTTGCCAAAGATTACTGAGAGGTGAGTGCCATCTGCTTTTGCGAGATGTGCATAGAGTTGGATTTGCGGCATGTATAATTCTACAATGTCATCCATTTTGTTGAAGGCATTGGTATGCTTTGCTTCTACAATTGCATTGTTCCACCGCGCATCCACTGTGCCACGGCAAGGTACTGTGCCAACGATCTGTTCATATTCATATTGATGCCCAGAAAGAACACAGTTGTGTTGCTTTTCAAACCAAGACAGGTTGAAGGATTCAGTCCAGCTACCAAGTTGCACCGCAATGTTTTCTGATAAATCGTCAGGTTCTTTACGCCCTGTCTTCACTTCCCATAGTGTTTGCCAATCACCTTGCATGATCTTTACGCAATCACTACCGCCAATGAAACCTGTTATATTATAAGCGGTAAGGTACTGCACTTACGCAGTTATATCAAGAATTATTTTCTGGATAGTTGCCATACATCTGAAGCCAGCCATTATATTTTGAGAAGTCACTTTGCTTTAAGTCAGTCTGATCTAGCAGTGCTTCTTTGGCTTTGCCTCGCAACCAAAACTCGCCAACAGGTTCTCCGTTCTTGATGCGCTTGGCTACAATCTGGTGCGTGTCCAAAAAGAAACCTTCCTTTTTGATGGCGCGATTGTAGTCAGGATTCGTAGAAGACTTGTTGACTTGTGCATCCCAGATGGCAGCATCAGCCATGTTAGATAGTTTCTTAACCATTGCTTGCCTCATTTATATAGCAATACCGAGCGTATTTCTTGCCATCATTAGAAACTATTTCAGTCAGAATGTTGTGACCTTCATCGCGCAGGTCTTTAATTCTTGCAGCTAATCTAAAGCATCCGTATTCATTGAGAGCAACTATTGGTGTAATTGATCCCATTGATTTTAAGTAATGCAAGATTTGTTTATTCTGAGATAGCATTTTTGTTCTCCATTAGTTTGAGGAATGTGTCACCTGATACGATGACTAGGGTTTGCGGATCGCCTGTCCGCCTTTTGTAAAAGGCAATGTCTCTGCCTTCTAAAACTTTGAAGGGACTAGGAAAGGTAGACTTATCACGGTATTTAACTTCGCCTACCAGTTCGTGTCCGTTGAGTTCGAGCTTGATGTCGCCGCTATACTCGCCTCCCAGACTGCCTGAGAGGGGCTGCCTTTTGGCTTTGATACCTGCTGCTTCGAGCCACTTGACGAACCACTTCTCGTGCCTTGTACCTTTTTGTTTATTTTTATTCGGCATTGATAACCTCATTATTGTTGTGCCAATTTTGATGGCATGATTTACAAAACCAAATAACATCTAAAGGCTTACTGTAATCACAGTGATGCGCATGTGTTTTGCATTTTGTTCCACATTCTTCACAATGATCTGGCCGAATAATATTTCCAACCTTTACATGGTAATGAATTTTATTACGGGCCTGTACTTTCTTTGGGAATTTCTTCCTGTGAATTGCAGATGATCGCCTGTTAACTTCTGGGTTTCTGCTTTCTCTTGTTCTCTTTCGCGCACATGGCTTGCATCTGTGATCCAATCCAGACTTTGTATGCTTGTCTTTGTAAAAATTGTCTAAGTTAAATTCTACTTTGCATATTGAGCATTGTTTCATGGCAGCACTCCTTTCAGGTGACTTCCTACCATATCGACTTAGGCTTTACAATGACTTCCTTTATTGCATTATCCCAAGGAGATTCTTTAGGCGTACGTTCCTTTGTTTTTATTACGGTTTGCCATTGGTCTTCCTCATAGCAGCGTCTGCAAATGTACCAATGCTTTTCATAGCTATCATTTGTTTGTTTTAAGATAGCTACAAACCATTCGGTTTTTACTTGGCATTTAAGGCAGACGATTCTGTGGGATTTTTTTGATTTCGATTTCACAGTTCAAAGCATCAAGCCAGCACATTAACATAAAGCCAGAGGGTATTCGCTTGCCAGTTTCCCACTTGTGGATCAGCGAAGTTGCACACCCGATCTTATGAGCTAACGACTCTTGGCTTAAACTTTGCGCGAACCGTGCGTCGATTAATATTTTTACCAGACGCTCGTAGTCTTTGGGTATGCTCACGGGCTTGTTGTAGTACGTGTAGCTTTTCAATGGCATTGAATACCCTCAATGCAGTTTCGTATCGTATCTGACCACTAGACTGAGCGCGGTAGTATGTGGATGTGGGTATGCTTGCTTGCTTGAATGCTTTCAACAAGGAAACATTACTATCATTTGCTTTATCAGTTAGTGTAGTCAGATACGATTTCATACTGCACTTATGCAGTATTCATTCCTTGCTCGTCAATAGGTAGTCTGCTATTGGCACTTCTCCTGTTCCTTCACACTGATAGCAGTCATCCCATTCAGTATCTATGTAACCAATGTCACGACCAAATGTTTGACGCTTTGTGATTTCATATTCTATTTGCCCATCGCCTACGCAAACAGGACAAAGTTCAGTAGGGGATTTCATCGTCGAGGATGTCATTGTGTTTCTCCCATGCTGCCACGGCTCGTTGAATAAACTTCTCACGATTGAACCGTGGGTTGGTTTCTTGAAGGTCATCAGCAATCTTTTCGATTGTGATGGGCGAGAAGACTAGCGGACCAAACCGATCCGCTATCCATTCAAAGTCTTTGCGTGTCATCATGTGTGTTCTCCTTTGTTATGCGACAATTCTTAGTTCTTCAGTCGCGTATTTCTTCATTGCTTTGTACACGTCTTCTTTGACTTGGCTTCTGAAGGAGTTATGAATAGATATTGTTTTTGCCTCTGTGTTTTGGAAAGCAAACATACCTCTCATGAAGTAATCATTATCTAAGTTTACTCCACTTCGATTAATATGAATCTGTCTTTCCATCATTTGACGATAGAAAGAAACAAAAACATCAGGCCATTCTTTTAGTTCGTTGCGGCAAATTGTGGTGTACACTTCAAATGCTTTTGCATGATCAATCCTATTGGTAATGATTGCCATTGCATAAGCAGCGCGGAAGCCTGTTTGCTTCCATAAATTATAACCTGTTTGTGGCGGCTTGATTTCGTACTCTACTTCAGAAAGCAAAGCGCCAGCACGATCAGACAGTACCTTTTGAACATCGTCTGATACTGGTTTCTTGATAGAGGATGCAGCACGAAGCAAGAATTGTATTGGGTAAACAATATTCTTATGCGACCCAGTTATGTCTGCATTTGTCCGCACTTTACCCTGATCTAACTTCTTGTAGATGTTTGGGTTTCTGTGAATGCAAACTGAATATGCAATATCAAGGCCAGTTTCTATTTGCGCTGTAAGACGATGCTGACCATTCAAAAGAATAAACAGTAATTCATCGCTAGATTTAGAAAAGACAAGTGGCTCTGGATGCAAAGGCCATCTGTTTAGATTCATGGCTCTTATGTAATGGCTAACAGTATCTTTGTTTAAATCTCTATTGCCTTCGTAGTTTAGTTTGAGTAATTCCTTGGCTTCTTTTGCAGTTATTAAGCAATTGAAAGTAAATTGTTGTTGATCTAGTGGATCATCAGTTGAAGCCATGTGATTGTATGTTTGGTTTAGTTTCTGAAAAAACATGGGTGTTCTCCTTTATAGTGTTTCCCATTGTGTAGACTTCATTGCATTGGCAATTGAAATCTCTCTGTTGTAACGAGCAATCTCTGGCGAGCGTAACTCGTTGGTGTGTGTTGCCCAGTATGTTAGGCAGTTATACAAAGCCCACTTGTTAGAACCCAAGCCAGCTTTTTCTTCGCTCCAAATTTTAAGCAAGTTTTCTAATTGCTTTTCATTGGTTTTGGTCACAGCCCTTTGGCGTGTGAAAGATTTGCAAACTGTTTTCTTGAAGAAGTTTTCTACTTGCTCTTGCTCAAGTTTAATTTGCATCCAACTTTGCCACACTTCCTTGCGTGACATGAAGTGATCAAGGCCAGCAACAACTTTGGCTGCTGATCCTTCTACGTTGATAGATGTGGTATGCTTGTACTTACTACGCGCCACAGTATCGGCTGTCGTGCAGCCATTGAGACACCATAGCCGTAAGCCATTAGCAAGCTGAGAAAAGGACCAACTGCCATCGTAGCTATTGAAGAATGAAACGCGAAACTTCACATAACGTCAACGTAAAGGTCGTAGTCTTTGGACAGATCGGCAGTCTTGATGCCGTCAACCACTGAGTCCACTACGTCCTGATGTGACACGGCTTTGTATCGTGAGCCGTGAACACCAAGAGATTCATTCGTATCAGTGCGGACAATGCTTTGATGCCCTTCAATGACATGCCCAAGCTGGTCATAGATTGGCTGGGATTCGATTGGAAAGTCCCATGAGTTTCTGAAATCAAGCATTGTAGTTTGCCTCCTCTATTTTATGGCTCATGACGTTGGTAATTTTATCTCTAGTAAACAGATGAAGCTCTATTATGTTTTCGTTTTCATCTTCGATCATGATGTCACGAGTTATAAAGTCAGAGTGATGATTTATTTTCTCGCTCACTTTGATAACATTGTGTACTGATATTCTCATTTCTGTTCTCCTTTGTTATGCACTGCACTTTAGCAGTGACTTTATTTAAAAAGCAATAATGACGTCACGTCATATATTATATGGCCGGACACTTTCTCGCCTTTAAATTGCTGCTGCAATCATCAGCACAATTCCTAGCGCAATCACAATGATGGCTAGGATTCCAATGATGTCTGCTATGATGCGATAGGGATTCATTTTTTATTTTTCCTTTGCTCTGTTGCCTGTAGTTGCCGCGCAATACACACTGATAGTGCGCGCCAGCCTCTGAGTTGTGAACATAAAAAAAGGGCAGAGGCGTGAACCTCTACCCTGTGATGTTTAGGAAGCCTTCTTCTTAGGCTTCTCTTCGTTAGCTGGTTCAGCCATGCCGAGTGCTTCGAGCATCTGCTGAATATCGGATGGCATGTCGGACTCTGCCGCTACTGGCACGTTAGAGTGTGGAGCTGAACCGTATGGCATGTAGTCTTCGCCATGCTCCGTCATATAGGCACTGTGTATCCAGTTCTGGAGATCAGTAAGTGTCTCATGCTTGGCGGCTGCAGCTTGACAGTTGGCGATGGCCCCGCGAAGGCGTAGCTCTGAAATCTCATCGCCTCTGAATGTCTCCTGTGCGTACTTCACTCTGGCTTGTTGCTGAGCTAAGTAGCCTTCGCTACCAGATGGCTTGCCACCTCTGTTCTTGCCCTTGGTAAGCCAGTACAGCTTGTCCATGATGGCTTCCATGATGATCTTGCGGGCAAAGGCCATCTGGTCTTCGTTGTGCCATCTGTCCTCGTAAGAGTTGTATACTTCCATGTCGAGTGTAAGATTCGTGATTGCTTTATAAAGATCAGACATTTTGTTCTCCTATATTGTCTATCGAGTACACATTCTTCATGTACAGGTATAGGATTGGATACCGAATCTGTTCACTGCAAGGATCGAAGACCAGCTTTGCTGGCGGTGTGTTCGCAGCGTCAGCTTGCCTGATGCAGCGAAACGCCGTCCTTGCGGTGGGCTGATTCTGTAGCCCAACTGGAAGTTATTATTAGAAGATGTGTGTGTGATGATAGATACATCGCTGATAAGGTGTCCTGCAGACATACAAGAGCCTCCTACGATCATAAGCATCAAGCCAGCTTTGCCCAAGCAAAGTGGCAGATGTGAAGTGATCGTATCAAGGCAGGGTCTGTGACTGCGAGGACGCCGCAGAAGCGATTGGCGCATGACACAATAAACGATTCTTTAAAGCGTCATGCAACGCAATTGGAAATGGCTCGATGCCATTGAGAATTGCTCTCCGCTCTCACAAAACTAACTTGACGTTACGTTACCTCTTGACAAGCAATCTACAGATCGTGTTAGTGTGGGGGGGAAGAGGGAAGGGGGGGCAAGGCCAGAGGATATAGATACAATTCTTAATCCTTTGAGCAAAGAAAGACATAGCACTGTCCTTCACCACTAAGCAACTGGACTGAAAGTCTGTATCCTTATAGCTATACACGGTAGATATAGAAAGTGAACATATGCTTCCCGCTAAGAAATTGACTGATAAACAGATAGCGCTCGTTGATATAATGGTAGCAGAAGGACTACCGCCAGCTAAGGCTGCGAGCAAAGCTGGATACAGTGAAGGGAAGTCTGGTTACGTCTCAGCTTACAGAGCATTAAAGACTGCACACGTGCAGCAGTATCTAATGCAGAGGATGAATGAAGAGTTTGGAGTTAGTGCTACTGCGGCAATGAACACTGTGCGTAGGCTGTCTCAGAACGCTAAATCTGAGTATGTTCAGCTTGAAGCGAGCAAGGATTTATTGGACAGGGCTGGCTATAAACCTATAGACAGAGCGCAGGTTCAAGTTGCAGGGGATATTCGTGTTAGCATTGACCTAGGCTAGGGGGGTAGGGGGAAAAACCGCCTACACGCTATGGTTACTGGTCCCTCCCTAGCATTTTTAGCCAAAAAGGTTCGCTAACGCTCCTGCCCAAAGCTCAAAAGCTTTAGACAGTTTGTGCATTGGCACGAAATATTTTTCACCATTAAAAGGCTCTGCCTTTCAAATGTTTTGTGCATTGTCAGAATTATTTTTTTTATAGTATAGGTTCGTTATGGCTAGATTTGCGAAACAAGCTGAGAAGGCACCACCTAGGGATGACATGTCTCGGGTTAAGTTATTATTGAAGAGTTCTGGATATGCCCGTACCGGCAAGAGTTAAGAGCAAGATGTTGAAGGCTGGTTTACGCAAGGTAAATCAGGCGCAGCGATTGCGTGATTCTACGACGAAGAGCCATCATGTTATGGCGAGTGAGGGCGGCAAGTATAAGTATATTAAGTTTGGCGATGAGAATGCGCAGACTGCTGGGAAGCCGAAGGCTGGTGAGTCTGAGGCTATGAAGAAGAAGCGTAAGAGCTTTAAGGCGCGTCATGCTAAGAACATAGCGAGGGGCAAGATGTCTGCTGCTTATTGGGCTGACAAGGAGAAGTGGTAATGCCGCGAACTTGGTTTGCGGAGGCTAAAGGAGTTCACAGTAATGTGTTTTGGTGGCGGTGGCAAGAGTGCTGAACAGATGTATCAGGAGATGAAGCCTGAGTTTGGTCCTTTACCTTCTTTGTCTATGAAGAGGATTGAGCGGAAGGAGCAGACATTTAAGGATGTTCCGAGCAGGGTTGGGATGCAGAAGCGTAGTTTATTAATGCCTATGGAGAGAATGTGATGCCGAGTCATTATGGTAAGAAGACAATGTTGACTAAAAAGCAGAAGACACTTCCTGCGGCTTTGAAGAAAAAGATTATGAAGGCTAAGAGTAAGTGAGCGAAGAGAAGCAATACGACACTTTGCTTCGGCAAATGAGTGCGTTTGATATTCCTGACAAGGTGACGGATGAGGACCAGCCGAACAAGTGGTTGCGGCGTTATCACAATGTGATGATGGATGTTGCGACTTACATTAGGGACAGGAATCCTCAGTATAAGTCTCTTCTTAGCAGAGCCAAGCGGATAGAGCGGAAGTGGGATATGGAAGGTAAGTATATTAATGGCGGTAAATGAAGCTGGCAATTATACTAAGCCTAAGATGAGGAAGTCCTTATTCCAGAGGATTAAGGCGCGGGCGACTCATGGGACTGCGGCTGGTCAGTGGTCGGCGCGGAAGGCACAGTTGCTTGCCAAGGAATACAAGAGGCGTGGTGGAGGTTATACGTGAAACCTTCTCAGAAATCTTTGCTGGATTGGGGAAAGCAGAAGTGGCGAACCAAGTCTGGCAAGAAGTCTAGTGAGACTGGTGAGCGGTACTTACCTGCTAAGGCTATCGCTGCTCTTAGTGATTCTGAATATGCAGCTACAACCAGAGCTAAACGAGCGGGTAAGGCAAAGGGTGAGCAGTTTGTGGCTCAACCGAAAGCAATTGCTCGGAAAGTAAGGAAGTATAGAACGTAATGGAAAAGTTTAAAGTTACATTAGGTTCTGAAACAAAGTCCTACAATGTTAGGGAAATAAGAACCCTTATTGAGCGGACAGAAATTGAGCAAGCAAAGCGAAAAGAACGCCTTGATTCAAAGCAAAAGATGGCTGCTTATGCTAAGGATAAAGGCATCTCAACATCTGAGATGCAAAAACTTACCAGAGAGAACTATTCAAATAATCAAAAATATCTAAAGACATTAAAGTCTGTTTCTTCTACGGATCAATTTAAGAAAGCTGAAGCGGCAAGTAAAGCTAAGTCAAAATCTTTATTTTCAAAAGCAAAAGACTTATCGCCGCGTGGTGGTGGTGCAATGACAGATTTAAGTCAGCGTACTGGCGCAACTGCAAAAGGCACATTGTTTAAGAAGAAGCTGAATTGATGGAGCATAGAACATGAGGAAGCCAAAACTAGGAACTGGTAAACGCTTTTCTTTGCTGGTGCGAGAGTTAGAAAAGAAAGATGTTAAAGACCCGAAGGCACTTGCGGCTGCGATTGGCAGAAAAAAATACGGCAAGAAGCGGTTTCAAGAGATGGCAGCTAAGGGGCGTAAGGGATAATGGCTTGGTATATTAGAAATACTCAGGAGTTATGGATTGGCCCTACTCACACTCTTCATGGCTTTACTTGGACTGAAGCAACTCATATGAGTTATTCTGTTAAGTTGGAGGAAGGTCCAGAGCCAGTAAAAGCCAGAACGAAACAGGGGACATTCAAGGCTGACGATCCTTCTACGCCTAATGTCGATGAATCTAAGAAGAAACCCACTAGGAAGAAAGCAAAGAAGTGAGTTTTGTAAATACGCTCAAGCAGGAAGAGCTTAATCTCTTGCGCAATATAGTTAAGAAGGAACACTTTAAGTTCTTCGATCAGAAGCATGGCAAGATGTTTGTAACTAATTATATGCTAGATCAGTTGATTGATAGTATTGGCCCTGAGATTGCAGAGCGTATTATCAAGCAGGGTACTGACGCAGGATTAAGATGATTGACTTCAAGTACAAGCCAGACGGTGACGTACTAAAATTCTTTATGAAGGATGATACCTTCTTTCGCGGGATTCGTGGTCCTGTTGGTTCTGGTAAATCTGTGGCTTGTTGTGTGGAGGTGTTTCGCCGCGCTCTTGTTCAGAAGAAAGGACCAGACGGAATACGCAAAAGCCGATGGGCTATAATCAGAAATACCAACCCACAGCTTCGAACGACGACCATTAAGACTTGGCTTGATTGGTTTCCTGAGAATGATTGGGGTAAGTTTCATTGGTCGGTGCCATATACGCACCACATTAAAAAGGGGGATATTGACCTTGAGGTTCTTTTCTTGGCTCTTGATAGGCCCGAAGATGTTAAGAAACTGCTTTCACTTGAACTCACGGGTATATGGATTAACGAGGCGCGAGAGATTCCTAAGTCGATTATTGATGCCTGTACGATGCGTGTTGGGCGTTATCCTTCTATGCGTGATGGCGGTCCTTCTTGGACTGGCGTTATTGCCGATACCAACGCTCCCGAAGAGGATCACTGGTGGCCTATCATGGCTGGTGAGGTTCCAATCCCAGATCATATACCGCGTGAGCAAGCTAAGATGCTGGTCAAGCCAGACAATTGGAGTTTTTACACCCAACCTAGGCGAGATAGAAGATTACGAGCCTAATAAGAAGGCTGAGAATACAAAGAATATGCTGAAGACATATTATCCTAATCTTATTCGAGGTAAGACTAAATCATGGATAGATGTTTATGTTATGAACCGCTTGGGTCATATTCAAGATGGAAAGCCTGTATATCCGATGTTTGCCTCAGAAGTTCACATTGCAGAGGAAGAAATACCAATAGCAGCCAATACCCCAGTGTATGTTGGCGTAGACTTTGGATTGACTCCTGCCGCCGTTCTTGGTCAGAAGGTCAGGGGCCGATGGTTTTTGCAGTCAGAAATAGTAGCGGTAGACATGGGCATCGTGCGTTTTGCAGAAGTTCTTAGGAATGAGCTTGCAATACGCTTTGCGGCAGCCTCCGAGGTTATAATCTATGGTGATCCTGCTGGTGATTTTAGAGCGCAGACTGATGAATCCACACCTTTCCACATTCTGCGCGGTGCTGGCTTGAGGGCGTTCCCCGCGCCTTCCAACTCTGTTGACCTTCGACTTGAGGCTGTCTCTTCCCAGCTGACCAAAATGGTTGAAGGGAAGCCAGCACTTTTAATTGACAGGCGCTGTTCTCAGCTTATTAAGGGCTTTGAGGGTGGCTATTCCTACAAGAGAATGGAAGTATCTGGCGAGCGGTATGCTGATAAACCAGACAAGAATATGTTTAGCCACATTCACGATGCGGCTCAGTATTTATTCTTAGGTGCTGGTGAGGGCAGGGCTTTGATGAATACTCAAAAGCCTTTAAAACCTGTTGTTGCTCAGAGAAACTTCGATGTGTTTAGTAAGTCGCCCAAGAAAAAACGCCAGAGTGTTTGGGCGAGAATGTAATCTTTGTGCGTTGATCTTTTCTGTTCTTTATGAATAGGAAGACAAAAAGGAGATTGTTATGTGCTTTGGTCCTAGTAGAAGAGAAAAGCAGGCAGCAGCCGAACAACAAGTAGAAGCTGATGTTGCAAAGCGTGAAGAAGTTGAAAAACGCGCAGAGCAAAAGCGGGAAGATATTTCACAAGCATTAGAAGCAAGAACAGAAAGACGCGGTATGCGTGGTGGCGCTGGTCGTCGTTCTTTATTCCGCGCTGGTGGCGCTGGATTTCTTGGTAGGTTCAATTACTAATGGACAAGGTAGCAAAGCGTTATATTGAAAAGTACCAGAAGGCGAAAGCCTTTCGGGAACAGTGGGTTCCTCTGTTTGAAGAGTGCTATGAGTACGCTTTGCCGCAGCGTGAATCTTTTTACTATGAAGAACACGGACAGCGCAGAGATGAAAAAATCTTTGACGAAACTGCTGTTGTTGGCGTTCAAGAATTTGCAAGCCGCCTACAATCAGGCATTGTTCCAAACTATGCGCGTTGGGCAGACTTAATATCAGGCAGTGAAATACCCCCAGAGCAACGAGAAGCAATTGATAATGAGCTGGATGAAGTTACTGAATATGTCTTTGAGGTGCTTCAGAACTCAAACTTTAGCCAAGAAGTCCATGAATCCTTCATGGATTTGGCTGTCGGGACTGGTATTTTGTGCGTCGAGGAAGGCGATTCACTTAACCCAGTAAACTTTTCTGCAATTCCCCTACCCCATGTCGTACTTGATACTGGCCCCGACGACAGAATAGATCACGTATTCCGTGAGCGTAAAAAGGTTAAGTTTGACCATTTGCCTTTGATGTTTCCGAATGGAACCTTTGATAACAAAGTTACTTCGCAAATGGGAGCAAACAGGGAAACAACTGTTCTTGAAATAGTTTGTCGTGACTACTCAACAAAGAATGAGGAATCCTACCTTCACTATGCAATCTGTATGACTACAGAAACTATACTACATTATAAGAAATTAAGTGGGGTTGGGTCTAATCCATTTGTTTGCTTTAGATGGTCTAAGTGTGCTGGTGAGGTCTCTGTCTTCTATTAAAACAACTAACCTTACGATTGAGTTGATCCTTGAAAATGCCCAAATGTCCATATCAGGTATATACCAAATGGAAGATGATGGTGTCATTAATCCAGATACCATTAACTTAGTGCCAGGGACTATAATACCAAAAGCTATGGGGTCTGCTGGATTGCAGCCTATTCAAGCTGCTGGTCGCTTTGATGTGGCGCAACTTGTGTTGAGTGACATGCGATTGAATATCAAACGCGCACTTTACAACGATATGCTAGGGAATCCTGATCGAACCCCTGCCACTGCAACTGAGATTGCAGAAAGAATGGCTGATCTTTCCAGAAGAATGGGTGCTGCATTTGGTAGATTGCAAGCTGAGTTGGTTCAGCCTGTTTTGCAGCGTGTTATTTATATTCTCAAGAAACAAGGGCGTATTGAGGTTCCGACTATAAATGGTCGTGAGGTTAAGGTTCGCTCTGTATCTCCCCTTGCTCAAGCGCAAGCCAATCAGGATATTTCTAGCGTTGCTAGATTTATTGAGATGGTTGGCGGTGGCTTTGGGCCAGAAATGTTGCAGCTACTTATTGATGGTGAGCAGACAGCTATTTACCTTGCTAAGAAATTTGGTGTGCCAGAGAGCTTGATTCGTGACGAAGAACAGCGTAGACAGATAGCTGCGTTAGCGCAGCAACTGGCACAACAACAGCAAGGTATGCCCATTGAGCAACAAGGTTAATATTGGAATAGACGGTATTCAACGTAGTTCGGACAGAGATGTCCAGATAAGTCAGAATATTGCCCAGATATTTTCTAGCGCAACAGGTCAAGAAGTTTTGAAATACTTTCGATCCGTTACCATTGAGTTGGTGAACGGCCCGAATATTTCTACGGAAGAGCTTCGTCATCTTGAGGGCCAGCGTTATTTTGTGGGAATGATTGAGCAAAGGATTGCTCATGCACATAGGAGTAAAAACAAATGAGTGAAGAAGCAGCACAGGTAGCAGAAGCCGATGGGCGCGATTTTGTAACTCAGGAAGACGTTGAGCAAGCAGCAGCCCCCTCAAGACCAGAATGGTTGCCAGA
>WOR8_10008329_pt1 | contig 16941 bp, 15 predicted proteins | sample DeeMarSeWOR38_10_FD_19890 | JGI IMG/M metagenome (IMG submission 19890)
CCTTCTTCTCTTTGAGCAACTGCAGGGACTTTCCCGAACCGGCCTTTCGCCAGCACAAGCTGGTATTGTGTTTTGGGTTGAACACCTCGGCTATTGCTTCAAGCATTCCAAGCTCGCCGGGGCTTCCGGTTGCAAGGCTAAAGGTGTAAGAACCTGTCCCATAAACAGCATTACACTCGTCACCGGCACATGCCGGCCAAGTCAAGAATGTGCTAAAAACCAGTGCGAGTATCCATTTCACTATCCACAGTCTTTTTCTAACCATTTTGTTCCTCCTTTTTCACGGCGTTTCATGATGTTAGACAAATTACTATCCATGATGAAATCAACATCGGTAAATCCGGCCTTTATCAGTCAATACCCGCAAAACAAACACATGTGCGGTCTATACGGGAAAAGCCAACCATATATGCAAGTAAGCGTTGGGGCGTCGTTTGCGATATGCCATATACCCATATACGTTCTGTTATGTCAATATTGATATAGTTGATTTTTGATATTTTTTGTAAAATTATGTTAAATAAATAAATAAATAAACTTAAAATAACTAAAAATTACAATTTAAACTGCCATAAGTTCCAATACCCGCGGAAATTTAAATGTCGTGGGGTGTAAATGAACCACGACCGCCGCAAGACAGTCTCTTTTGGACAGGTGTATGGCATTGCGTTCGCGGATTAGCATTTACCGCCAATGGAAAATTGGATGGAGCAAGCCGCGAACTGGACAGCCTGGAAAAGATTGCTGCAGAAAAATCCCTGGACAATTTTCGTGTTACGTTCTCCAGGAATGGGTCAAAAGCTATCCTTGAAATTGCAACAGATGTGATTGCAGGCGAACTTGCCGCAAAACGGGGAGAATACGACAAAGCCGTTGGACGGTTCCACCGTGCAGTCCTGCTGGAAGACAACCTCATCTACAATGAACCACCTGACTGGCATGTTCCGGTTCGCCAATCGCTGGGCGCGGTATTGCTGGATGCCGGAAGGGCCGCCGAGGTCGAAGCCATATACTGGCAAGACTTGGAGCAGAATCGGGAGAACGGGTGGTCTCTGTTTGGTCTGATGCAGAGCCTCCGCGCGCAGGGCAAGGAAGAGCAAGCAGCCGTGATCGAAAAAAGGTTCAGGAAAGCCTGGAAAGGGGCCGATGTGATATTGACAGCCTCGCGTTTCATCGGGGATACGCACACGCCGACCATAGCAGCAGCGTCAGGCAATTAAAAAGATATCACGATATTTAAAAATTACATATCTATGCCAAAGAAATTGGTTATAAGATTGGTCAGCCATCTTCGAAGCACGTTAAATGAATAGTACTGTTTGGCGATTTCATAATTCGTATTCACCATTTTTTCTCTGATTTCAGGGGATTCTAATACTTGCTTTACTTTATGCACATTATTCCGAGTCAGATATCCATCCATGGCAATTAAATCAAAACCCTTCGGCTCAATATCTTTTATAAAGATAGCGTACCGATTGATAAGCAATGGCTTTTTGAAATAAATTGCTTCAAGAAAAGCGTTACCAAAGCCCTCGTACAAACTTGGATAGGTGATAAAATCGGCATGCGGATAGACGTCCCAGAGGGATAATTGATCATGATTATTTATTTGAGGATTCATTGGATCCGCCATATGAATGCCGACGAGTCGAAGATCAACCCCGCGTTCCTTAGCAGTTTCTTTTAACCATTGCGCGTAATCAAACCCCTCATCTCCAGCTTCATGAGATATGACCAGTTTATAACGAAAATCATTTAATTCTTCGACCAGTTGAATAGCATGTTCTATACCTTTCCTCTGGACGATACGCGTTGGCTGCAAAATCATGACGTCATCAGGTTTCAATCCTATGGACTGCCAGAATTTTTCGGTATTCTCTACATCAATTTGCGGAGGATTTTCAAAATCCAGCACATTTGGAATAATAGTTGACGAAATACCGGTGCGAAGCGCCAGTTCCTCCTGCGCCGCCGAGTTAATAACCACATGTTCGATATTGGGCAGGTTCGGTGGAAACGCCATCCGAAGATAATCACCTACAGCGTTGACACTGAAACGCGTTCGTTCCCAGTAAAAATCATGATGATGGGCAATAGTAGGGATTTGTGTTTCAGCGATGATTTCAGTCAAGGCAAGGCCCAAGGGAATATGCATTGGGATAGTGAGAATGTTTTCGGCAATTAAAAGATCTATGTTGAATTTTGCGATGAATTCTCTGAGTCGTTTTTTCAATGTGGCCTTCAATTGATCGATGGCATCTGTTACCGCCGGCTCACGACGTTTTTTCCCGAAAACTTGCTGGTATATCCAATGATTTTGTTCGTGCTGAAAGAAGGCTTCCGGGACAAGAAAGCTCCTTTCGGGGCTGCGGTCCAATAGACCGGCAAACCAGAAATAGCCGTGTCCGGCTTTCTCAAGAACCTGGGCCCACTTGCTGGCCTCCAGTGTGACACCGTCGGTTCCTGAAAAACGTGTGGATACGAATCCAATATTTATAGCCATCGCCCTGATCCAATCTCCTCTTGCGCGTTCAACCGCTTTCAGACAACGACTATATAATTACCATGAATCAAAATGTCAAACAGACAATCAGGCCTCCGGCATTCGATCTCTAAAGAGTTTCCGAAGTCACCGCTTGCTTCCTGCACCTTTCTCAACACAACTGAACCTTTTCATCAACTTCAGGATCAGGCTACGTTATTTTCAGAATAACTTTCTAGGGTCTGATAGTCGCGAACACTGATATGCAGGCTACCGTCCAAACGTTCGCGTATTTTGCCTTTGATCGACACCTTTTCGTGGATATAGTTCAACAATTCTTTCCCTATGCTGTTTGGCTCGACGTGGTATTCTTTCTCGTCAATGGTACAGATTGAAATTCCTTTCACATTTCCGTCGTCATCCCACATTGCCGGAACGATGATGCCTTTTATTGTCGGTTTAACTTTCTTTTGTCCAGTCATTTTTTTCTTCTCCTTGAGCGCTGAACGACAGCTATACATTTTTGGTAAGTTATTTCTTTTCGGGCAGCAATAATCGCATTCTTTTAGACCCTCTAATGTAGCAATGGCTATGCCAAATTTGTAAGTTATTGGAATTTATATAGAATAGGGATTTATAGGGGCCTGAATATGAAATGGCGGTTCGCAAGCGATAATTTATAGTTTCCGGTTATCCGGTAAAAAAACGGTGTATAATTCTAACTTATTGAAATAGTTTATAGTTTATTGATCAGAACTTAAAATTCCGATTTGTTTTTAATCGGAACTGCCGGTTCTACTATACGTTATTGCATTGAGGGAGACCTTTCTAAAAACGTCGCTTCAACGGCACAGAATAAGCCTGAGTATTCTCTTCTTGTTTCATTAAATTGGCTTGAAGAATATACGCGTTGTTTACGAATCCGGCGAATTCAGTTATAATTATAAAGTACGGTTCCTACCCGCGAAAAATACAGTCAACTCTCGCTTTAATTTAACAAATCCCAATTAGTTAATATCGAGAAAGAGAAAGGATTTGCGTTTTCGATGTTCTTAACTGACCATGGTATTCTTTTTAAGGTTATAAAAATAAGTCGATATTTCAATAAATTATCGATCATCATGACCCTTGTTTTGATCATGTGCAGCTCTGTACATTGTTTCGCTGAGCGATCACTGGACTACACCCGCCTCGTTGAGCTTATCCAACTCGAGGATAAACAACAGCCGCTTTGCGTTTTTAATGATTTTGAGGAAGAATTCGATGAAGCCAGCCACCGGGCAACACTTCAATATTTTAATGACCATCCCGGTTTAATTCAGCGCATTAAAAATGCACTAAAGGGCGAAAACCTGCGGTGGAAACTTGGCAGCCTGGAACATCGGCTTTTGTTTGTGCCTGAACGTCGATTGGAATATGCACGTCTATACAAAAACTATTGTCGTGATATTATAGATACGCTTTTAGATAAAATCGGGCTTGACAATCCATACGACAGCATTCAAATTCTGCAGCAGAGCAAACCTGCAAACCACCATGAGGGAAATGACGGCATCACCGCGTATATCGTTCACAATCTCGCCAGAGAATATGTCGGTACCTACATTTTTTTCAATCAAACTGGTCAGAAAGTAAAAATCAGGCTGGAAGGCAAGCTCTATATCGGAGAGGTAGGAGCTTACAGCAGCACCTTAACTATCTCTGAAAACGGTGCTGTTGAATTTTTGAAGGGCAACTATACGGTATGGCAAAACAGCGCCCTAAATCCCTATACAGCGCTGATGGTACCTGCGGAAGAGACGCTGCATATCGTGTTGAGAGAGCATACAGAAACGGGAATAAAGAAAACCATCGAGCGTGGCGGAACAGAAAACGTTGACGCTGTCAAAAGAATAGTGGAGGATTGGATGGCCGTTGAAGAGGCGATTGTCGGTGGAATCATCCATCGTTTGCTACCACAGATGTTAGCGGATTACGTGGATGATCTGCCTGGGCAGTGGATTGAAAAAGATCTTGAGGCCAAAAGTCGTTATATAAAATACAGGCACCTTCGAAAAGGAATTATGATGGTGGAGGATATGGGTTACAAAAAAGCTCTTGAATTGTACACAGAGGATCCGTTGGTATTCAGATGGCTGCTGATATGAGATTTTGAATTTACGAAAAGGCAAGAGGGAAAATTCCCCCTTGCCTTTTTGACCTATCCCAAATGCTATTACTCAAGAACTTGAAATGAAGTGATTGAAATTACTTTTGCACCCTCTTCTTCCATCACAGTGCCTTTTACCGAAACTTTCTTGCCGGTCATCTCCATCACCTCATTACCCTGTTCCGTGTCGGCAATATCGTATGCGTTGCCGCTGTCATCAACCAGCTGGCTGTCTTCATTAATAGTGCCGGTAATGCTGACTTCGTCTGCAGCGATCGCGATACCTGAAAATAGAGCGGCTAATCCAATAACTAAAATCCCTACGATTACCTTTTTAATGTTTTTTTTCATTTTTGGTTCTCCTTTTTACCTGTAATGATAAAGTCCGTTTGGATGTAGAATGATTGCGTTTGTTACATTGCCATGTTGCCGAGTACGACCTGGTAGCGTTTACTCCGTGTAGATATCTCTGATTGGTTAAACCGCTGCGTTAATCTCAGCAACTTATATGCCAAATCTATAAGTAATTGTAATTATGTAGGTTTCATGTTGACCTGATTTAGATACAAGAACCCAAGGTTCCTATCTTTTAGGAGAGTATTTCGGGGAGAAATAAAAATGACAAAAAAAGCGAATATTTTGGACATATTAACAATACACGGCAACAGGAGATGAGAATTCCGAAATTTAATCATTACGGAACCAAAGATTCCGATTAATGGATTTAGGCTGTTTCAAGCACGCGTGTGCAGGGTTTCCGTATTGCTTCAGGCTTTGCTTTGGCAGAATAATAATGGACATCCGAGCGCGCCGGCATCAGGTGGTTATTATCCTTCATGTCTTCGATCCGCAGCAGCAATATTAGTTTGTTTGTCAGATATGAACCTAAAGAACCTCGCTCATGCGTCTCAAGTTTTCTTTTTTTCCAATTACCACAATGACATCTCCCGCCTCCAGAACTTCTGAAGGCAAAGGGTTAAATATCATTTCTCCAGACATTTTTTTGATAGCAACGATAATAACTCCGAAATCTTGTCTTAAGCGACTTTCGATCAAATTTTTGCCGATGAAACTGGATTTTGTGCCAACCTTGGCTTCTTCCATGATGAGTCCGAGTTTGTTTCCCATCGTGGCAATATCAATAAAATCCACTACCGTGGGCCGTTTTAACACATGGGCCATTCTGCGGGCGCCAATCATGTAAGGTGAGACAACGCGGGTAGCGCCGGCCTTCATTAATTTCGCTTCATTTTTCTGCTCCGATGCTCTGGCAAGGATAAAAATGTCCGGTCGCAGTCCCTTGGCTGTCAGCGTTATAAACACATTATTGGCATCGGAGTTGACAACCGTCACCAGACCCTTGGCTTTCAGAAGGCCCGCTCCTTGTAAAGCCTCTTCCGAGGTGGCGTCCATTTCAAGAAAAAGATATTTTTCGCTGATTATCTCTTCAATCGCAGACGAGTCTTGTTCTATGACAACGAAGTCAATATCGTCTTCATACAATTCTTTACAGATGATTCGGCCGATCCGGCCAAATCCACAGATAATGTAGTGATCCTTTAATTCCGCAATTTGTTTATGCAATTTTCTTCTCCCGAAAACTTTTTGTAACTCACCCCCAACCAACCATTGTACCAAGGCGCCGATGGTATAGGTTCCTACACTAATACCCAGCACAATGATGACTACGGTTATGCTGCGCCCCACCATCGTAAGGGGGCGAATTTCGGCAAAACCTACCGTGGATATGGTGATGATCGTCATGTAAAAGGCGTCAAAAAAGGGCATATGTTCAAAAACATAGTATCCGGTGGTACCAAAGGCGATAATTCCCACAAGGATCATTAGTGAAAAACGCAATCTCCTGGTATCCATTTTCCTCCTAATTATTTGTTCAAACCGGGTCGCTAATGTCTAAATTCGAGCGGCTACCTAAAAGCTATGCGATAACAGTGGGTTGCTGAGCTTTCAATGTGAACGCAAATGATTAGAATTTTACTCTATCTTGGTTTCAAAACTGGATTCAAGTGAAAAATGCGTGATGCAAAAAAATACGCCCTCGCATTCAGACGAGAGACGCGTTGTAGGGGTATTCAAGGCGAGAGAGTCATCAGATTCAAAAGTGTTTTTACGTTAACCGCAGAAAGCCGTCTGCTAAAAGCTGCCTTTACACTGCGGGCAGTATTTTCGGGGCGTGCCCCGACCGATCCACTTAAAATTCATCACGTGTCTTTGACCGCATTTCGGGCAGATACACTCAACTTTCATTTTTGAATAGTCGATACTTTCGTCGAATTCGTCCGTGCTTTTCGCGCAATAATCATTTTCTCTTAAAGGCGTCATTGAGTTATTTTCCGATTTTAAAAGGTCAAACCTGTCCGAATTTCGCATGATGTGAACTCCTTACAATCCAAAGTCATACTTCAACCGAGAAAATTTCTTTTTTTGATTGGGTCTGGATTTCGGCTGAATGCCGCTCTTTCGTTCTTTGTCTTTCCGGCGTATCGGCGATCGTTTAGGTCCGTCTGTCTCCATCTCCTCAAAGCGCAGTTGATCGGTTCCGTGGCTAAACGCATCTTCTTCAAATCTGAATCTGTTGCTCTCGCGCTTATTCATTGCATCCTCTATACTATGCTGTGCACTAGCGTCAATATTCTTCGACGACTTCGAATGATTCGACCGTAACGACCTTCACGTCATTGATTTCTTTAGGTTGTCAAATAGTTTTCAGCAATAGGCATGCCAAACTCATAACCTTTTGAAATTTAGTTAAAATATTCTTCAAAAAATCTGAGTTTAAGAACGGTTGCTTCCGAGGCTTTCCGAGGTGATATTTCCGGCAGCAGCAAAAAGGGTTCTACAAGCACATAATACACTGAAAATACATGAAAATGAAAATAGGAACATTTACTTCCGGTTTTTGATAAAAACGGAATTCGAAGTTCTGCTCCGACAAGTCTTTTCAGATTAAAAATTTGATTTCCTGACTCAAAATTCCTAAAGAGATTTTGTCCCAAAAAATTTTATTATATTTCAATATGTTATAAATTTGGCACATGGGTTGCTTTAGACGTTGGTATGCAAAGTGGTGTTTATTTTGAGACAGTTCATGACCCTAAACCAGGGGCCACGATTTTCCTGAAGATGATAACGGTTTCCTCGAGTAATATCAATTTCTTAGATCGTGAGCGCCCGAGATCAGTGTCATTAGGTGAAGTCAAATGGCGCATCGATTTATCAAAAAGCGATCAATCTTATTATGGAGTCGGTGTGAGATTTCCTTTTCCAACTTGAGTTTATCGAAATAAGATCCCGACGGAATTTTGTTGAGATCAAGCTTCAACTGATATCTGTATAACGGTGGCTCCCGCAAGGTGAGCCACTCTTTTATTTCAAATTTAGCCCATCACGATGAATAGAAAAGACCACCACCATCTTAATTTGCTTTGCAGTGTTAGTGAGCTGGCTGCGCTTCTTGCCGGAAGCGAAAACATCGAAAATTTCCTCCAGCGAACCGTCGAAATGGTTGCTCGGCATATGAGCGCAGATGTATGCTCCATATATTTACTTGACGAAAAATCGAACGAGCTGATACTTAAGGCGACCGTCGGGTTGAATCCAGAAGCTGTCGGTAAGATACGTCTTAAAATTGGGGAAGGGTTGGTCGGTACGACGTTGGAAAAACTAGAGCCGGTGAAAGAAGGTCTCGCCAGCTGTCATCCTAGATTCAAATACTTCAGTGAAGCCTGCGAGGATTCCCTTGACTCTTTTCTGGCTGTTCCTGTACGCAGAGGTGCCGAAAAAATAGGTGTTTTGGTTGTCCAGCATCAGGTGCGGGACTATTTCGATGAAAACGATGTTCTGGCCATGCGTGCCATCGCATCTCAACTGGCGGGTGCCGTTGGTAATGCGCGTTTGTTGATCGGTCATACCGGTCAAGCCCTAAACAAAGAATATGCTAACCGGGTCTTTAAAACACTTGGTCTTCTCAAGGGCCAGGTCGCTTCTCATGGTTTTGCGTTTGCGCCCGCAACTGTCTATGACAAAAGCCACGGGCAGTTGGTTTCAACGGCATTGGACACAAATTCTGGACTTACGTTGACCGATTTTCACCGGGCCGTCCGGGACACGACAGAACAACTCCAAAAACTTCAATCCCGTTTTGCAAAACGCCTGGCCGAAAGTGCTTCGCTCATTTTCACCGCCCATTTGTTGATTCTCAAGGATGTCCGCTTCATCAGCGAGATGGAGAAGCGAATCAATACCGGCATGCCGGTATTGGTTGCCGTAAAAACCGTTGCCGAACATTACATCAATCTGTTTGAATCCAGCACCTATGGACATATCAAAGAAAAGGCCAACGATGTGCAGGATCTGGCCAGACGACTTTTAAGAAGTCTCGAGCATGGTGTTCAGGATCCCCCGATTTTGAGTGAAAACCCGATTGTGATCGCCTCCGAGCTATACCCCTCCGACGTCTTGCGGCTTGCTTCTGAAGATATTAAAGGGATTGTCCTGGTAAGCGGTGGTGTGACCTCACACGTCGCTATTATTGCCCAGTCATTGCAAATTCCCTTGATGATTGCCAACCGGCCTGAGCTGCTTCAGCTTCCCGATGGCACGCCGATGCTAATGGATACCGAAAGTGCAAGCATATACATTCAACCTTCTGATGACGTCATCAAAAAGTTTAGAACTCAAAAACAAAGACCGATAGACACTGATGGCGTGGCGCAGGACATGTCCCCGGTAACGTACACCAGGGACGGGGTTCGCGTCCGTCTTCTGGCAAACATCAATCTTTTTAGTGATCTGGCACTTGCCCGGGATTTGAAAGCTGAAGGCGTCGGGCTTTACCGGACTGAATTTCCGTTTCTTATTCGATCTGCAGTTCCTTCGGAAGCGATACGGGCTTTGGATATTGGCAGTGACAAGGTATTAGCCTATTCAGATGCCACAGCCGAAGCCAATCCGGCACTGGGGCTGCGGGCGATGCGCTTCCTGTTTCGTCATCGCGATATTTTTCACCAGCAGGTTCGTGCCATTTTGAGGGCAGCGGTTGGAGCTAGAAGCCCGAGGATCATGTTTCCCATGATTTCATCATTAGATGATTTTCTAAAAGCACGGCAGACGGTTTACAATTGTATGGCAGAACTTGAGCGGGACAATCTATCCCACCACGGCAAACCTCTGATCGGCGCCTTGATTGAACTTCCATGCGTGGTCGAAATCATTGATGCGCTTGCTGTCGAAGCAGATTTTTTATCCATCGGCACCAATGATTTCATCCAATACATGCTTGCTGTTGATCGGACCAACGCGAAGGTTACTGAGTACTACCAACCGTATCATCCGGCAGTCCTAAGAAGCCTGGCAAAGATTGTGAGAGCAGCAAGCTATCGCAACAAAGAAATTTCCGTATGCGGTGAGTTGGCTCATGATCCAAAATACATTCCGCTTTTATTGGGCTTGGGAATCCGGGCCCTCAGCGTTTACCCCAAATTTTTGCCTTCTGTTCAGAAAATAATCGGTGATCTCAAGCTTTCTGACGCAAAATCATATGCTGAACAGCTGCTCGCGGAAAATTCACTTAGGGGCACGGGAGAAGTTCTGCAACGGTTGACAGAGACATTGGGCTTTAATAAAGACGGGATGGAGGTTTGATAATGAGCAATGATGATAAACCTTTCAATTTGATCGACGGTGCCACCGGTGAAGCGATTGCGGTTGTCCGGGAAGTGGGGGATCAGCGCAGGATTTCATCTGATCCGGAATTACCGCTCGAGCAGCGCCTGGAGGCATACGAGGATATATTCGATTCAGAGGTCGGCGACACGACGCTGGTGAGGGCACGTAACATAGAACGTGAGGTCGGTCTGCGCCAGATCTATTTAAAATTCGAAGGGGGCAATCCCACCGGAACCCAGAAGGATCGTATCGCCTTCGCCCAGGCCATGGATGCCCTGCGGCGGGGGTATGATACCATCACGGTGGCAACCTGCGGAAATTACGGTGTTGCCATCGCTTTGGCTGCAAGTTTTGCCGGGCTTCGCAGTCATATTTATATTCCAGAAAACTACCATGCCGACAGGATGAAAGAAATGACGGATTTAGGGGCAGCCATTATTCGGGTAAAAGGTGATTACGAGCAGTCCGTTGAAGTATCTTCCGAAGAAGCCCACAAACATGAATTTTATGACGCCAATCCCGGTGGCGACAACATGTTGACTCAGATGCGGGCGTACGGCCAAATCGCCTATGAAATTTATGACGAACTGCGCGATGCTCCTATGGCTGTCGCTGTGCCCGTTTCCAACGGGACAACGCTGGCCGGAATTTATAGGGGATTTTTGAGCCTTTACCGGCGGGGCAAAATTTCACGCATGCCGCGTATCGTTGCAGGATCTTCATTTCGCAAAAATCCGATCGTTCAGGCATACGTACACAAATCACCGTCATGTGAAGATCTTAATCCCCAACAAATCCATGAGACCAGCATAAACGAGCCGCTGATTAACTGGCATTCCATCGACGGCGATCATGCCCTCGATGCCATCCGCCAAACCGTTGGTTGGGCTTCCGATGCATCCGACAAGGCCATGCGCACCTATTCGCGCCTCATTCGTGAGAAAGAAGGGCTGCAGGTGCTGCCGGCCTCAACTGCAGGCCTGATTGCCTTGATGGACAAACATGCAAAGGAACCATTGGCGGCGGATCGGTATGTTGTGGTGTTAACCGGGAGAAAATCATGATGTCATTACCGGAGGGAAATGCAATTGTGTATTGTGAGGGGATGTTCAACACCCTCAATGGAAAGACCGCTCACGGTTTGGTGCGGTTTACAAAACGGTATCGAGTTCTTTCTGTCATAGATTCTCGCTATGCCGGCCAGGATGCCGGTGATGTATTAGATGGGAAAGCTAAAAATATTCCGATAGTTGCCTCTCTGGATCAAGCGGTGCGGATGGCTGACAGCAGTAAGCGACCGGCAACGCATTTTGTTGTCGGCTTGGCTCCCGACGGCGGCCGTCTTCCGTCACAGGCTCGACAGGATGTAAGTGATGCCATCGCTTTCGGATTAAATGTGGATTGCGGATTGCATGATTATATCTCGGAGGATTTGCAACTCGTGAATCTTGCCGCTAGCAATGGGGTCGTAATCCGGGACATACGTAAACCAGCACCTATCCAGGCACTTCATTTTTTCAGTGGTCAAATTGAAGCGGTTAAGGCACTAAAAGTTGCCGTGTTGGGGACCGATTCAGCGGTCGGCAAGCGCACGACAGCCTGGTTGATCGTAAACAATCTCCAGGATATGGGGCTGCAGACCGTGATGGTTGGAACGGGCCAGACTTCTTGGATGCAGGGGGCAACATACGTGATCATCATGGACTCTCTGATTAATGATTTCGTTGCCGGCGAGATCGAACACGCTGTGTGGACGGCCTGGAAAAATGAACAACCGCAAGTCATCGTGATCGAAGGGCAGGGCAGTTTGATGAATCCGGCTTATCCCGGCGGATTTGAGATTCTGGCCGCCGGCCGTCCCGACATCATCGTGTTGCAGCACGCACCGGCTCGCAAAGAGTACGACGGTTTCCCGGGCTATCGCATCCAACCTCTGGCTCAGCAAATCGAGGCCATCGAGTTGCTGTCCGGAAAACCCGTGGTGGCGGTAGCAATCAACCATGAAAATTTGCCGGACGAACAAATTCCGCTGATGTGCGATGCCATTGAGCAGGCCGTCGGTTTGCCGGCTTTCGATGTATTGAGAAGCGGCCCCGAGGGACTTGTAAACTTGATAAAATCTTATTTAAACGATCATCAAGATCAACGCGGATGAATCCATGAAATTTATGCCCGACAAAGATAAAACTCAAAACGATGATGTGCCCAAAAATCAGGTGGAGACCCCGCTTGCCATGCTCAACGTCTTTGAACGTCTGGAAGTCGGCCCGGTAAAGCTGGAACCTAAGCGACTGATCGCGCCCTATCGCGTGTTTTATGATGGGAAAATGGAGCAGACGGAGCTCATCTATAGTTACGAGGAAACCGTGTTTGATCCTGCCAAACCCGATTCCCAAAATCTGGCCGATATGATTGCCGCCCAGGTCGCCTTGAACTACGGTCTGTTTTGTGACGCAATGGTGTTCCACGGTCTTTATGATGACATCGACCGCCGCTTTATTCGCGATATGGCTGAAAATACGGCCCGTGAAATTTATGTTAAAAAATTCCTGGAACCCAACCCGTTTCTGCTGGGCCCCGCCGCCGGCCTGGCTCCTCAAAAACGGCAGAAATATCTCAGGGCCGAGCTGAAATTTCCGGAGGCTCTGCGGAGTAAAACCAAATCCGCATGGCAGCTGTGGTTAACCCATATTGACAAACACTGTGTTCTTTCCAGCGGCGGCAAAGACAGCTTATTGAGCTATGGACTGTTGAACGAGATCGGCCGCGAGGTTCATCCGATATTTGTCAATGAATCCGGTCGGCACTGGTTTACAGCACTCAATGCCTATCGCCATTTCAAAGCTCACGTGCCCAATACCGCTCGGGTGTGGGTGAACTCCGATCGGTTGTTTTCCTGGATGCTGCAGCGCATGCCGTTCATTCGCAAGGATTTTGCTGCCGTAAGATCCGATGAGTATCCCATCCGGCTGTGGACGGTGGCGGTTTTTTTATTCGGCGTTTTGCCGTTGATGCGCAAAAGGGGTATCGGCCGCTTGCTGATTGGCGATGAGTTCGACACCTCAGTGCGCAAAACCAGCCACGGAATAACCCATTATGATGGTCTGTTTGATCAAAGCATCTATTTCGATCAAAGCATCACCAACTATGCTATGCGCAAAGGCTGGGCGATCAGCCAGTTTTCCATTTTGCGGCCGTTGTCGGAGCTTCTCATCGAAAAGATTCTAGCTTTGCGATATCCTCAACTGCAGCAACATCAAACTTCCTGTCATGCCGCCCACAAAGAGGCGGACCGCATCTATCCCTGCGGCAAATGCGAGAAATGTCGCCGGATCGTCAGCATGCTGTTGGCACTTGACGTTGATCCTGCGCACTGTGGTTACCGAGCATCTCAAGTTGCAAACGCGTTAACAGGATTTATCAAAAAGGGCGTCACCCAGGAAGCCGCCGGAGCACGTCAGCTCGGATTCATGCTGATGCAGAAAGGGCTGATCGATGTACCTCAAAATCGGAAGATGATGTTCAGCGAGCAACCCGAAGTTTCGAATCTGCGATACGATCCCAAGGTTTCGCCCATGAATTCCGTCCCGGTAGATTTACGTTTGCCCCTGCTGCGAATATTTATGCAATATTCGGACGGGGCCATGCGCCGCATCGGCAAAAACTGGACGACGTTTGATCCCTTCAGCGATTCCACGCTCTATCAACCGTTTGCCTTTGAGATCGATATACACGGGCAGAATCTAACCCCGAAAAACACGGATCACGCGACGGATCAGCAGCGGTATTTGTGGGGAGAACTCACCTGGCCGGAAGCCCAGGATCGCTTCCAGCAGGTGGACATCGCCCTGCTGCCGGTGGGGTCCATCGAGCAGCACGGCCCGCATCTGCCCCTGGACACCGACGCCTTTGATGCAAATTATCTGGCGCTGCGGGTTGCAGACGCCTGCAGCGACCCCAAACCGCTGGTGCTTCCGAACATACCGTACGGTGTTTCCTACCACCACGATGAGTTTAAGGGAACCGTGAGCATTTCCAACGACACGCTGGCCAGGTTGGTGTATGACATCGGCATCAGCGTATCCCGCAACGGCATCAAGAAATTGGTGATCATCAACGGGCATGGCGGCAACAGCCCGGCCCTGAATTATGCCGCTCAAATGATCAATCGTGATGCGCATGTTTTCGTGTGTGTCGATACCGGGGAAACCAGCGATGTGGATATTTACTCCCTGGTGGAGACACCCAACGACGTGCATGCCGGTGAAATCGAAACCAGCACGAGTCTGGCGGTACGGCCCCATCTGGTCAAAATGGATCAGGCCCGCAGGGAAGTGCCGAAGTTTTCCAGCCGTTATCTGGATTTTACCTCCAAGCGCGGCGTTTTATGGTACGCCTACACCCGTAAAATATCCCGCAGCGGTGTCATGGGAGATCCCACCAAGGCCGACGCCGAAAAAGGCAAAAAAATCTGGGAGATCATGATTACCCATCTGGTTGCACTGGTGGAAGATCTGAAATCAATGACGCTAGATGAAATTCACCATCGGAATTACTGAAACATGAGAATAACACGCCTTGAAACCTGGCCGGTAAAAATGCAATTGGCAGAGCCATACACCATTGCTTATGAACGCATTGATTCCACGACGAACGTATTTTTACGAATTGAAACCGACAAAGGCTTCATTGGATGCGGATGCGCCGCCCCGGACGCTCATGTTACCGGTGAAACACCGCAGACGGTGTTAAAGATCTGGAGAGATGTTATTGAGCCGGCTTTGCAAAGCGCAGACCCCTTGAGGCTGGCAAAGTTGACTGAAAAGTTGAAGCCGATATTACCCGGCAATCCATCGGCTATGGCCATGGTGGATATGGCGTTGCATGACATCCTCGGCAAGGTGGCAGGCCTTCCCGTTTATATACTGCTGGGTGGTTTTCGAACTCGAATGAAGACCAGCATTACGATCGGGATCCTACCCCTGGCGGAAACCGTTGCCAAAGCCGAAGATTATGTTGCCAGGGGTTTTACATCTCTGAAGATTAAGGGCGGGGCCGATGTTGAGGCCGACATCGAACGCGTAATCAGCGTCAGAAAGGCTGTCGGAGAGCGGATAGAGTTGCGATTTGATGCCAACCAGGGCTATTGTGAAGCGGATGCGCTGCGTTTTGTGGAAAAAGTCCGTCGGGTCAAATTGGCGCTCGTGGAGCAGCCTACGCTCAAGGGTGATCTCGACCTGTTGGGGAGAATTACCGATGAAGTGCCGATACCCGTGATGGCCGACGAAAGTTTAATGAGCCTTCGAGATGCCTTTCGATTAGCAAAGCGTGATTTGGTGGATATGGTCAACATCAAGCTGATGAAGGTCGGCGGGATCACCGAAGCCACACGAATTAATGCCGTCGCCCGGGCGGCAAGTTTAGAAGCAATGGTGGGGTGCATGGATGAAGCGGCGCTGGCCATCGCGGCAGGTTTGCATTTTGCACTTGCACATCCCAATGTTGAATATGCGGATTTGGACGGCCATCTGGATTTACTTGACGATCCTTCCGCCGGAGCCGTGGTACTGAAAAACGGTTACTTGTATCCAACCAATCTACCGGGCATTGGATATGATCTGAAGAGACCCTGAAAATGAAAGAAGTGAAACCATTTTTAAAAGTTTTGTGGAATCTGCTGCTGATCAGCGTCGGCAGCATACTGTGCGCGGCAGCCATCAAGGGAGTCCTTATTCCCAAAGAATTTCTGGCCGGAGGCGTTACGGGTCTGTCGCTGCTCGTCCATTATTTTCTGCCATCCTTGCCGGTCGGGATGATTTATTTTCTATTAAATATCCCGCTGTTTGTAGTTGGATGGCTGTTTGTCGGCCGGCGTTTCTTCTTTTACAGTGTGGCCGGTGTGGTTATTTTCTCGATGGCGGTCATGTTACCTTTTAAGGTCCTTCCGATTCAGGACATGATTCTCGCTGCTCTGACGGCCGGGATTATTACCGGTGCGGGATCCGGAATCATTCTAAAATCATTGGGGTCCGCCGGTGGTCTGGATATCTTGTCGATAATTTTATTTAAGAAGTACTCGATTCGACCGGGAAGCATCGTTCTGGCTTTCAATGCGCTGTTGATGACCGCAGCGGCATTGCGCATTCCACTGGAAATGATTTTGTATACGCTCATTTACATGTTTGTTACATCCTATTTCGTAAACCTGGTCGTCATCGGAATGAGCCAGCGCAAGGCGATTATGATCATTTCTCCTCAATGGAAAGCGATCTCCCATGAAATCATGGACAGGTTGCAGCGAGGAGTCACGGTTGTGCGCGGTGAGGGCGGATATACGGGAAATGAAATACATATTCTCTATTCGGTCATTACGTTTGGAGAGCTTTCCAGATTTAAAGAAGTGATTAAAAAAATCGATCCGGAAGCCTTCGTTGTCGTCACGGAAACCCTCGAGGTCATGGGCAAACGGATCGGCAACCAGCCGCATTGGTAACCACGATTTTCTTTGCGGAGAATCTGAGTATAAAATCCAAGAAGAGATGAATTCGGAAAGGAATCCGCTGACGACAGATGTCACGTATTTTGAGAATTCATTCAGACTTACTAACGAGTTCATTAT
>WOR8_10002862_pt1 | contig 16938 bp, 13 predicted proteins | sample DeeMarSeWOR38_10_FD_19890 | JGI IMG/M metagenome (IMG submission 19890)
CCCATGCCCGGACCCCAGGAATTTCATAACGTAAAGCACCCCATCGTCCGCCTGGACAATTGCAGGGAGCGATCCCCCCTCGCGCAAGGGGGTGATATACTGGATAGCAGTGACCGTTTTTATCACGAAAGGTACGCCTCTACACCCAACTATCGTCCGAGAACGTCTTTGAAATCGCTGGCCCCAAAGAATTCCAGCTCAAAAACCTCCGCATATGGCGCTCCAGTGGAACAGGCCTGAGCACTATACTGGTTCATCCTGAGAATCCGATCATCAAATCCATAGCCACGCTGGTTCAGATTGCGCTGGTGCTGGGATCGATGGAAGCGCAGTAGTTCCCCTTTCCAGAGCGCGGTGGTCTGGTCAAACCCCAGATAGACGTCACAGCGCATGTGGATCGTCTTTGGATCACGGTTCAGAAAGGCTACCAACGGGCGCCCCGCATGTTGGGCAACCTGACGAAACATACTATACACCCGTCTATGGCCCGCGTTGGTATCCTGGCCGTGAGGTAAGAACACCATGGCCGGCCGCCAGGGCAGAACCTGCTGGCGCACGCGGGCAGTATTTTCTTCGCTCTTCACAAGGTGCCCGGCATCATCCTCTTCAAGCCGCAGGAACGTCAGATGAGTCTCGGGTAGCCCAAGAAACTGGCAACTCGCCCGCTGTTCCCGCTCGCGGAGTTGTGCTTTGGCTTTCAGGGTAGGCGGCGAACAGAACGTGTCTTCCACCCCGCTCGCGCCTGAGGCAGCCACTACCACGTGCAGGGGGTTGCCATTCTCCAACAGAAACCGCGCAGTCACGCCGATCGCATCAAGGTCGTCAGGATGAGGAGCCAGGACAAGAACGCGGAGCGCTCTGGAAATGCCCAAGGTCTCAAGGGGTACAGGATCATCTAGGACGAGTGCGCCCACTTCGCTACACCGGCAAGATCACACGCGACAGGAGGCTACTGCTCGGTTCGGCGAGAGGCAGCCGTGCCTGACAGCCAGGCCTTCACCGATGCTATGCCGCCGCCAGTTGGGACGTGCAATGGGCACAACGAGTGGCCTTGATTGAGATCTCGGAAAAGCAGTATGGGCACTCTCTGGTTGTCGGTTCTGGGGGCGGCGCCTCCTCCTCCCGCCGCATACGGTTGATGCTGCGGATGATAAGGAACACCACGAAAGCGACGATGATGAAGCCAAGAACAGCGCTGATGAACAAACCATAGTTGATGGTTACAGCGCCGGCGGCTTGCGCGTCTGCCAACGATGGGTGCGGCGGGGCTGGGTCACCAGCCTTAAGCAAGATGTATAAATTGTTGAAATCCACACGACCCAACAGCAAGCCGATGGGTGGCATGATGATGTCGTTCACCAACGACGTGACAATAGCGCCAAAGGCAGCGCCGATGACGATGCCTATGGCCATGTCAACTACGCTCCCTCGCAAGGCGAATTCCTTAAATTCCTTGAGCATGTGCGGCCTCCCTTTGTGAGAAGGAATTTACCAGGCTCATACTAGGAGCCTCTGACGACTGCGGTCAGTATACCATACTGCCCCGTCAAATACAACGAGTACGTTCGGGCCGGTGGTTGTCAGTCAAAGGCAGCTGGGCGATCAGGTTCCCGGAGATGGGCGAAGACCTCGGCCAGATGTCTCTGGTTAGTGCGCGCGTTGGAGAGAGGGGGCAGGCCATCAAAGCTGAAGAAGTCAACGGCCAGCGTCTCGCTGCTGGGGCGCGCCCGACCGCCGACGATCTCGCACAGGAAGACGATTTTATAGGCGTGGTAAAACTCGATCGGAATCCCACTTCGGTTGGCGTCGTAGACACCGATTACCTTGCGGGCTACGACGCGGAAGCCACTCTCTTCCCACACCTCGCGTTCTACCATCTCCGAGGGAAGATCACCGACATCGGCCCAGCCCCCGGGCATACACCAGCGCCCGTCGGCGCGCTCCTGGACCAGCAAGACTTTGTCGTCTCGAATCACAGCACCACGCACATCCACCTTGGGCGTCGCGTAGCCAGGCTGCACCATGAAGTTCTGCAACACAGGCTCTCCGAGCAAATCAGTGTAGCTTTGGACGATGTCGGCGGCAATCTCCATCAAGCGCCGGTAGCGCTGGGTCTGATAATCGTTTTCGCTATAGGTGAGCCCGGTCTGGCTCAAAGCCTGGATCTCGCGCGCCCAGTCTAGCCAGCGCGGTGAGTCGATTTCTGACATAGGCTACAGCCCCTTACACGAAGTAGCGAACAAGACCGATCCCTCCGCCCCAGATAAGAAAAAGCCGGGAGGCGAGACCTTACCAAGCCTCGACCCCGGCAACTCTGTCGATGCCCGTGACGTCGACCAAGCTTGTATCCGAGAATTGCGTAGCTGGCGCATCGCTGCCCGCCCCTGCGAGCTAGGACGCCACCCTACTTTTTTTCGTACAGGCTGTAATTGCTAGAATATGTGGAAGTTCTCGGCCGGCTCGGCACAGACAGGACACTTGGCAGGTGGATCACCCACGACGGTATAGCCACATACCGGGCACACGTAGATGGGGCGGCCTTCGATGTCGTGCCCGGCCAGGACCATTTCCTCGGCATCGTGGTACAGGTCGATGTGCAACTTCTCAGCTTCGAGGGCATAGTGGGTGCTGCGGATGGCCCCCTTCTCGCCCTGTATCTTGGCTACTTCCTTAAAGGCCGGGTACATTTGATCGACCTCGTAGGTCTCACCCCCACCGGCCTCTTTCAGGTTGGCGGGGGTGTCGCCGATGCCTCCCAGTTCGCGCAGATGGTTGGTGGCGTGAACTCGCTCGGCGTAGGCGATAGCCCTGAAAAGTCGGGCGACTTCGGGATAGCCATCCGCTTCAGCCACGTCCGCGAAGATGGTGTATTTCATGTGGGCCTGGCTTTCGCCGGCAAAGGCTTCCTTTAGGTTGTTCGCGGTCATGTCTTGCATGGTGATTCACCTTCCTCTCTGAATGTGAAATTGGTCACTGATCTAGCCGATTATACCGTTCATGGCTGGATGTGTCAAAGCCGAACGCCCCTCGAACTGCACCAGCTGGTAATCGTCATGCAGCTCCTGATGCCTCGCTATTCAGGCCCGAGACCCAGCGCGGGGTTTTGTCACTTGCGGCTTCAGTCGTAAAGCTGGCCCAGCGACAGAATATCCGCCAGATCAGCCCAGGAGCATTCTTGCGACTCAAGCTCGCGTCCAATTAGCGGCCGGTGGGCACCTGACGCCTGACCCTCAGAAAAGGGAAGTGAGGGTTTTTGGTCAAGAGCTTCACAGTGATCGTAGAAACCCCTGGCCGCAGATTCCAAGAACTCCCCCAGGCTCAAGTTATACCAGCGTCTGCCGCTCGGCGAGTCGATGCCCCCCCAAAGGGCCGACAGATCGCACTCCAAGAGGCCTGCCTGATCCATGCGTCGCAAATCAGCGATTTGATAAACAATCGTCTGCTTGAGATACTCGTACTGGCCTATGGCCTCTTTACTTCTCAACGGAGGGAGGCGGTCATATTCAAACCAGCTTTCATCAAACGGCGTAGGCTGGGCCGCAAAAGCACGCCAGAAGAGAGATGCCACCAAGTCTGGAGAAACTGGATCGTGGCAATGCTGCTCAATCACAGACCAAAGCGCCCGAAGATATTCCTCCAACGAACCTTCGAAATAGGGCGCTTCGACGAAGGAGAGTTCTAACAAGAAATGAGTAAGGTCGTCAAGCGTAGACATGTCTGGGGATAGCAACAAGCCCGACACTTCCGCGTTACTCATAGGCTGCGCCATCTTGCCACACAGGTAGCGCAGAGTGATCTCGTGATGTTCGTGGTCATACGAAGCGACGCAATCGGCGGCGATCACCACGCGGTAGTCACGCTGGTAGGCGTCAATCACGGTAGTGCGCACGCAGGCGTGGGTGTTGACGCCGGCGACTACCAGCCGATCGGGGCTGAGCGAGACAAGGGTCTCCTCGAGGTCGGTCCCGAAAAAAGCGCTGTAGCGTTTCTTGACGATGACACGATCTTCCGGTCGAACGTCCAATTCGGGAAGGATTTGACAGCCTTCGGTCCCGGTAATGGTCACGGCGATGCCTCGCTTGCGCAGTTCAAGGAACGCATCACTCAGGTCAGGAGCGAATTCCTGCCGTACCCAGATGATTGGCAGATCACGGCTTCGAAACAGGCCGACCAGGTGGTTGATGCTACTCACCAGCTCGGCTCGTCTCTCGGCCAGGGGGCCTTCCCGAAAGAAGTCATTGAGCATGTCAATGACTAGGAAAACTGTCTGAGTCATCGTAGTATGTCTGCGTCCCCCTTACGCTTCAGGGACCAAATGGTCGGTAGCGCGAATGGCATTCGCGGCTACTCAGGCCCCGTCGGCGTTTAGGGGGAATATGACATCCTCTCTGCCGGCCAGTCTGTCATGAATACGCCCGACTACGATCTCCAGATGCCTGGGCTTGTGGACAAAATCCAGATTCTCACTGGGGATAGTAAGCACGGGACAGAGGTCAAACGTCTCTATCCACTCCTCATAGAACGTTTCCAACAGGGAGAGATATTCGGCGCTGATGCCCTTCTCGATCGCCCGTCCACGGCGGCCTATGCGCTCCAGGAGCACCGAGACAGGCGCCTTGAGGTAGAGCAGCAGGTCAGGCTTGGGCAGGCCGCCCACGACCATATTGTAGATCCGCCGGTAGGACTGGTAATCACGCTCACTCAGATTGTCCATATGGTGCAACACGCGGGCAAAGATATGGGCATCCTCGTAGATGCTACGGTCGGCGATTGCCGATTGGGGACCGCCCGCCAGTTCGAGGTGCTGCTGGGCGCGATGACCGAGAAAGAAAACCTGTAAATGGAAGGACCACTGACGCATGTCGCCGTAGAAGTCAGCCAGATAGGGATTGTCGGCCACAGATTCGTAGCTGGTACGCCAGCCCAACCGGCTGCCCAGCCGTTCAGTCAATGATGTCTTGCCAGCCGCGATGTTACCGGCGACGAGGACGAGGTGTTTGGTCATCAGGCCCTCCCTGTCCATTGCCACGTGAATGATTGGCGTGGCACTGATGATCCCGGATGATACATTGGTTTTCGACTCACGGCAAGCCATCGGAGGTATGAACCCGCCAGGAGACCACAGGCTGCCGGCGGCCGCGCTGAGGCAGATCTTTACACTCCCCAAATGCCTTGCCACAATTGATAGAGCCCAAAGCAGAATAGGGCAACGGCTGACATACCCAACAAAGCGCGATTCACCCTGGGTCCCAGGTGCTTGGCCGTGCCAAAGACGGTGATGATACCGCCCAGACTGAGGACCATAGCCAGGTAGAAACCAACCAGAAGGCCAAGGCCATTTGCAGGAGTCTCACGCCATCCGGCCAACAGAATGGGGCCGGTAACCAGGCTCCAGTAGATATACGGGCCGGGACTCAGGGCATTCATTGTGGCAGCTTTGAACAGACTTCGCGCGCGGGGCTGCGCGGTCAGCCCTCCAGAACGGTGAAAGCTGTGCCATCCCTTGAAGGCGTTGAGGGCCAAATAGAGGACAAAAAGCCCGCCAGCGACATACAGGAGACGTTGGAACCAATCCGGCACCTGACTTAGTACCAACAAGACCAGCAAGATAATCGGTCCGTCGCTGACGAGAGGCGCAAAGGCAGCCGGCAGCGTGCGCCGCCAGCCAGAATGCAACGATTGCGAGATGATGTAAGTCTGAAAGGGCCCGGGCTGCACGGCAGCAGCAAAACCATAGCCAAATCCCTGAATAAAATAAACAAGCATGCTAGATCTCGCAGATCATGGTCATAGACAAGCGAGCTGTTCCTTAACAGCCCCTAAGAATCGGTTACCATCAGCACCAGATGCAGGTATTGATCTCATCAGCATGACCACCCCTACTTCATCCATTCCCTTGCGGGCGGGCAGTATACCACACGGTTACGCCCAAAACAAGGGATGCCTGGAATGGGGAAGCCCAATACCAGGCAAGAGAGAGCCACTTGTAACCAGTTTGTAACTAAAGCCGGTGACGAAATGTGCTATAGTTACAAACATGAGCCAAGATGTAAGTAGGCCGAATACCAATCCATCACAGGCGGACCAGACATGAATAGTAGGCTTGAAGAACTGGAAGCCCGACTGACTGTTGCTACCGAACGGCGCGATAAGATAGATGCCCTCAACGCACTCGCGTATGAACTTGGCGACCACGATCCAGAACGCGTACGTGTGTTGGCCAAGGAAGCACATGCGCTGGCTACGAGCGGTGAGTTTGGGAACCAGCCCTACCTCGAGGGCCTGGCTGAGAGCTCGCTCAACTTCGGCTGGTACCATCTGCGGCGCTCGAATTACGATCTGGCGCTGTCACATTTTATGGAGTCGCAATCACACTCCCAAGAGCTGGCGCAATTCGAGGGCCAGGCCCGCGCCCTGAATGGCATCGGCGTTACCCATCTACAGTTGGGCAATTTCGCAGATGCCCTGGAATATCTACTCGAAGCACTGAGGATCTATGAAGAGATCGACAATCGGTATTCGCAGTCGGTGATGCTCAACAATCTGGGGGTCCTGTTCTTGGAAATAAATGACCCCACCCAAGCCTTGAGCTACCTGACGCGCTGCCTACAGCTTGCCCGGGAAACTGGTAATACGGCGATCCAGGCTACAGCCCACGATAATCTGAGCAATGCATATTTTCAGGTCGGCCAGTATGAGAACGCCCTGGTCGCCGGTTTGGAGGGTGTGAGGCTCTGTCAAGCGCTGGGGAACAGGATTGGTGAAGCAGAAGCACTAAACAGCGTAGGAGATGCTTACCAGGCCCTGGGTGACGGGCATCAAGCTAAGATGCATTTTCAGAAGGCTTTGCACATTTCGGAGGAGATAGGGCATAAGTACGAGATGGTGGAAGCGATGTTGAGGATCGGCAAGATGTATCAGCAGCAACCTGAGACCGACCTTGCCCTAGCGCACTTAACGCAAGCCCTGAGCTTGGCCGAGCAAATAGAAGCCAGACGTGAACAATATCAGTGCCACGAGGCTCTGGGTAGGATCTATAAGCATAACGGCGACTATGAGCAGGCGTTGATTCACTTCGAGCGCTTTCACGCTATTGAACGCGAGGTCTTCAATCAAGAGGCGGATAACAGATTAAGAACCCTGGAAATTGTCCATAAGGTAGAAACGGCCAGACAGGAGGCTGAAATCTGCCAATTGAGAAACGTGGCTCTTGAGCAGGAAATCCACGATCGCAAACGAGCAGAGACGCAGCGTGAGAAGCTCATCACCGAACTCCAGGAAGCACTAGCTCAGGTCAAGACTCTAACTGGCTTGCTGCCGATTTGCGCTTCCTGCAAGAAAATCCGCGATGACCAGGGGTATTGGCACCAGGTCGAAGTGTATATAGGAAACCATTCTGAAGCGGATTTCACGCATGGGATCTGTCCAGACTGCCAGAGGAAGCTATACGCCGAGCTCTACGCAGATGAAGAGTCAAGTTAATGGATGGGTTCTTGGCCCATGTTAAGAACTAGAGCGGCCGCTCGCGGTCGGCCGTCAGCTACCTACCCTCGACCCCATCGCCATTCAGGTCACCCTGGGCGGCGAATTGATCGACAAAGGTGACCGTTAGTCTGGAGGCACTGCCTTCACACGAAAGGCGCACCCACATACTCCCCACCGGTCAATGTGACCGGCTCATCGTAGATGCCTGGGTAGGTGGCGTGACCCAGCACCTCCGCTAGCTCTGCCTTCAAATCATCTGGCGGCCCATATAGAAATTTATCGCGGTGAGGACGAGCAGTTTGCTGTCAGGTCCCCTAGATGCTATACTGATTTGATGATGTAACAGTGACACATCACCAGCAAGCGGGCAGCACACATCACGAAACAATCGACACCGGACACGATAGGCAATACTGCAGCATGAGGGGGTTCCTATGCAAGCACCAGCAGAACGTTTGGGCTCATTTTATCTGGGCGCTGAATACGACCTGAAGAATGGAAAACGTATTGAAACGCCCATCAACTACGACGCTCGGGACCTGACCACACATGCCATCTGTGTGGGTATGACTGGCAGCGGCAAAACCGGATTGTGTATCGATATTCTGGAAGAAGCAGCCATTGATAAAGTCCCGGCCATTCTGGTAGATCCGAAAGGAGACATCACAAACCTGCTGTTACAGTTCCCAGAACTACAGCCAGCAGACTTCCAACCATGGGTCAACCCAGATGACGCCCGACGCAAAGGCCAGACTTTGGAAGAGTATGCGGAATACGTCGCCAATTTATGGCGTGATGGGTTGGCCGACTGGGGTGCGGCCCCTGATCGAATTCGTCTATTGCAGGATTCGGTTGATTTTTCGATTTACACACCTGGCTCCGACGCCGGCCTACCCATCAGTATCCTCAGCAGCCTGGCTGCCCCAGATCTAGATTTCGACGAGCACGCCGAGGCCATTCGAGAGCGCATCAGCGGCACAGTAATAGCTCTGCTGGGACTGGTAGGCATTGAAGCCGATCCCATTCGCAGCCGAGAGGCCATTCTGCTGTCTTCTATCTTCGAACACTTCTGGAGCCAGCAACAGGATCTGGATCTGACCAGATTGATTATGTCCATCCAAAATCCACCTGTGCGCCAGTTGGGAGTCTTTGACGTAGATACCTTCTATCCCGAGAAGGAACGTTTCGAGTTGGCGATGGCCTTCAATAGCCTGGTAGCCGCGCCCACCTTCCAAGCCTGGCTGGAAGGCGAACCACTCGACGTAGACCGCTTCCTGTATACGGAAGATGGAAAACCCCGGCACAGCATCTTCTATGTTGCGCACCTCTCCGACAGCGAGCGCATGTTTTTTACGACCCTGCTTTTGGAAAACATACTGACTTGGATGCGTCGCCAAGATGGCACGACCAGCCTGCGAGCTTTGCTCTATATCGACGAGATCTTTGGCTTCTTCCCCCCGACGGCCGAGCCCCCCTCCAAGCGTCCGCTGCTGACCCTTATGAAGCAAGCCCGCGCCTTCGGCCTGGGAGTGATTCTCGTCACCCAAAACCCGGTGGACCTCGACTACAAGGGTCTGACCAACGCTGGCACCTGGTTCATCGGCAAACTGCAGGCCGAGCGAGACAAAGGGCGGGTACTGCAGGGGCTGAAGGGCGCCATTGCCGAGGCTGGTGGGAGCGGCGACAAGGTCGACTACGACACGTTGATAGGCCAGCTTGGCAGCCGCGTCTTTCTCCTGCATAACGTACACGAAGACCTGCCGCTGGTCTTCCACACGCGGTGGGCGATGAGCTACCTGCGTGGCCCGCTGACCAAGCCCCAGGTAAAGACCCTGATGGAGAGTAAGAAAAGAGAAGGTGAGGTCGCAGAACCAACCAAGGTACGCCCCAAGCAAGCCTCAACTTCTGTGCTGAAACAACCCACTCCGACTGGCGCCCCTACGGCGCCGGAGGGATTTTCGACAATCGCTCCGACTTTAGGTCCTGATGTGCAGCAGGTCTTTGTACCGATCGAATTCAGCGAGCAAGAGGCAATCCGCCAGATCACGCAGGGAACAGACCCAGACGTAGATGTGGCAGGCGTGCAACTGATCTACGAACCAGCCGTGGTAGGCATGGCGGAAGTACGCTTTGTGGATCGTAAGCGCGCCATCGACAAACGGGTGGACAAACTGCTGGTGGCCCTGGTGCCAGACGATGTTGGTGGCGTAGATTGGGAAAAGGCCGAAGCGCCGCCCATCGGCCCTAGTGATTTGGCGAAAGCTGCCGAGCGAGTAGAAGCCAATCGGGGACCGTTCTTCGCCGCGTTGCCAGGGCGAGCCAACACCGCCGCGGAGCTCAAAAGCATTGGCAAAGACCTAGCCGACTGGCTGTACTATAACAGCCGCTTACCCATCTCAATTCATCCCGAACTAGACATCGCCCAAGATCCCGACGAATCTGAGCGCGCCTTCAAGATTCGCTTGCAGCAGGCCGCCCGCGAACGCCGAGACGCTGAGGTAGACGCACTTGAAGAGAAGTATGAAGACCGAATCGATACACTTGAGGACAGACTACGCAAGAAAGAGCGCGAATTGGCTGCTGACGAAGCAGACCACGCTGCTCGCACGCAAGAGGAACTCCTTGGTGCTGGAGAGACGGTCTTTGGCCTATTATCGGGCCGACGTCGCTCACTGAGCAGGGTCGCCAGCAAACGGCGCATGACCAGGAAGGCCAGATTGGAGCTCGAAGAGACGAAGGATGAGATGGCCGATATCCAACAGGACATTGCAGAGCTGGAAGCCGAACTCAAGGAGGCTGTCGACGAGATCACCCAAATGTGGGATGAAACCTTAGACAACCTGACTACAGAAGAGGTCAAGCCCCGACGCACCGATGTGGATGTGCAGTTGGTCGCCTTGGGCTGGCTGCCGTCTTGGCTCATAAGCTACAACCAGGGAGGACTCACCCGCACGATTACCATCCCGGCTTATTCCGCGGCGGAGCCCAGCTAGCTCTTTGTGTAAGACCCAGTAGCTGAGGCATCCCCGTGCCTGAGCGGGGCACACCTGTCTGCACCTCAGGCTCCGCCGTTCGGACTGAGGGGTACGACGGGTCAGGAGTCACAGTCCCCGGCCTGTCGCGCTGCAGTTACATCTCAAATCCTCTCATTCGGGGCTCGTGTCCGTTCGGTCAGCAACCCACTCCCACTCGTTCACCCGGCGCATCAGGCGTCGGGTGGCGCGTGGACGGGGTGATATGACCTCCTCCGCCTCGGAGTCACTTTTTCCATCGGTGCTCCCGGCTATCAGCTCGGCACAGGCCAGCCCCCAGCCAATAAGCACCTGGGCAGCTGCATCATCCAGGTTCGCTGTCAGCCTCTCGTTTTCCAGAATACTCTCAGCTGCCTAAGTCGGCGCTGGCGGGGAACTCAGGTGGTCGGCGAACCTTGGTCGCCCTCTCAAAAGCGAAGGCGAGCTTGATGAGCACTGGCTCTTGGTAAGCTCGGCTAAAGAAGGAAATGCCGACGGGAAGGCCATGAACATACCCGGCGGGAACGGTAAGATTGGGATAACCAGCCACTGCGGCAGGGGATGAGCTTCCGCCTGAATGATGGTCGCCGTTCACCAAGTCGATCAGCCAAGCCGGCCCCCCAGAGGGTGCCACGATGGCATCCAGCTGATGCTGGCGCATAGTGGCATCAATTCCCTCTACCCTCGAGAGACGATGGTTTGTGCGCAGCGCACGTATGTAATCTTGGCTGGTCAGCGGACCTCGCTCTTGTGCCTTGAGGAAAATATCCTGACCGAAAAACGGCATCATCTCATCCCGATTGCGCTCGTTGAACAGAATGACGTCCTCCAGAGATTTTACGGGCGCAGTGGGTCCCAGGCCCGCCAGATACCCGTTAAGATCCGTTTTGAATTCGTGCAGAAGTACCTCAAGCTCTGTGTCCTCAAGTTGATCAGCAGTGACAGTATCGGCCGGATCCACAATCTCGGCCCCCAGATGCTTCATGGTCTGGATAGACATCTCCATAAGTTGGTCTACCTTCTCGTTAAAGCCGAAGAAAGCCCGGGCGACGCCGATTCTGGCACCTCGCATGCCGTTCGGATCCAGAAACTGAGTGTAGTCGGTATGAGACTTGCCACGACTCTCCCGAGTCACAAGGTCGCGAGAATCGACGCCAGTAAGGGCACCAAGCAGGACGGCTGCGTCACTGACCGTTCTGGCCAGCGGTCCAGCCGTATCCTGGCTATGGGCGATGGGGATGATGCCCGAGCGGCTGACCAGACCCAAGGTTGGCTTAAGGCCGACGATAGAATTCGCCGATGCGGGGCAGATGATCGAGCCGTCCGTTTCAGTGCCCATCGCCACGGCGCAGAGGTTCGCCGCCACAGCGACCGCCGAACCTGAGCTGGATCCGCAAGGGCTTCGATCCAAGGCATAAGGATTGCGGGTTTGACCGCCTCGACTGCTCCAGCCACTGGTGGAATGACTTGACCTGAAATTGGCCCACTCACTGAGATTGGTCTTGCCAAGGATAACTGCACCAGCTTCGCGAAGCCTCTTGGCCAGGTACGCATCCTTAGGCGGGATAGAACCGGTCAGGGCCAGCGAACCGGCAGTGGTCGTCATGCGGTCAGCCGTATCGATGTTGTCCTTCAGCAGAACAGGGATGCCATGTAGTAGGCCACGTGGGCCATTGGCAATGCGCTCTGAATCGAGGGCATCAGCGATGGTCAGGGCGTCGGGATTTAGTTCAAGAATGGCGTTAACTTCCGGCCCGTGTTTATCGAGAGCCTCGATACGCTCAAGGTACGCCTCGGTGATTGACCGTGCAGTGTATTCCCCCGAATTCATCTTCACTTGCAGTTCGATGATCGTCATCTCTTGCATAGTAACGTATTCCGTATTGCGTGCTGCGTAGTAGTGCATTTACGCATCAGTACGCCGCCAAATCGCGGAGCGCTTCGACAATCTTAGCCGCATTGGGACGGAAAGCATCCTCCAGAGGTGGGCTGTAAGGCACCGGTGTGTCGGGCGCCGTGATGCGCATAAGAGGCGCGTCTAACCACTCGAAGGCCTCCTCGGAGATGAGGGCGGCCAGCTCACCGCCCATCCCGCAAGTACGATAAGCCTCGTGTACGATGGCTATCTTGCCTGTCTTGCTGGCCGATGCCAGCACCGTCTCCCGATCCAAGGGCTTCAAGCTGCGCAGGTCAATGACTTCTACGTCGACTCCCTGCTCCTGCAGCTCATCGGCAGCGGCCAGGGCCTCTTGGACCATAGCGCCATAAGTAATTACTGTGATGTCCTCTCCGCGACGCTTCACATCGGCCACGCCAATGGGGATTGTATACTCCTCTTGGGGCACCTCGCCTTTCTCGCGGCGGTAAAGATACTTGTTCTCAAAGTAGATCACCGGGTTATCGTCCTGGATGGCGGCCTTAAGCAGCCCTTTCGCATCGTAGGGCGTTGCCGGGGCGACCACTTTGAGACCAGGTGTGTGGACGAACAAGGCCTCCGGGTTCTGGGAGTGGAAGGGTCCGGCTCGCAGCCCGCCCCCCGACGGAGCTCGGACCACTATGGGTACCGGCTCACCCCAGCGGTAGTGGTTGGTGGCAGCGAAGTTGAGCGACTCGCTCCACTTGCCGGTGCTGGTGCCGCCATCCCCAAAGCTGATAACGGCCACCCGCGCTTCCTCTCTCAGCAAGAAGGACAGACCCAAGTTCGCGTGACGTATTGCCGCCTTTCCGCCGCCCGGAGGGGTTAGTCTATGCGCAGGCGGCGGCCAGTTCCTGCATAAAGTGAATCGAAGTGTTGATGCCGCGACGGAAGTTGTCAAGGCTGAGCTTCTCATTCGGTGCATGGGCATTGTCGTCCGGCAGGCCAAAGCCCATCATAATCACAGGAGCCTTGAGAACCTTGTTGAGCATGGCGACAACAGGCAATGTCCCGCCCGACCTCAGAAAGACGGGATCGGCGTCAAAGCCTTCGGCATAGGCACGGACCGCACATCGCATGGCCGGTGCATCGCGCTCGATGACGGCGGCGTCGGCATAAGATAAGGTGCGGACCGTGACCTCGACGGTAGGGGGAGCCAACTCACGAACCCGCTTCTCAAAAAGCTGCGCAATCTCCAGGGGATCCTGATCAGGGACCAGCCGCATGCTTACTTTAGCCAGTAGCCTGGCCGGGATGACGGTCTTCTGGCCTTCGCCGACGAAGCCGCCCCGGATGCCGTGGAGTTCAAGGGTAGGGCGGGCGCCCAAGCGCTCCAGGGGCGTGTACCCGGCTTCGCCCGACCAGAGCGCGGGAGACCCTACCTCCTGGCGGAACGCCGCTTCGTCAAAGGGAATACGCTTGAATTCGGCTCGCTCGTCCTCAGTGAGGGGGCGGACTTTGTCGTAGAAGCCAGGGATGGCTACCCGACCCTGGTCATCGTGAAGGGCTGCCAGGATCTCAGTCATCACCTGCAATGGGTTATGGGCCACGCCACCATATGCACCGGAGTGGAGGTCACGCTTGGGCCCTTTAATTTCGACCTCCATGTAGGCCATGCCACGCACGCCATAGGTGATGGTGGGTGTTTTGGCCTCTACCATGCCGGTGTCGGAGATGAGAGCAGCATCACATGCCAGCATCTCGGCATTCCCCTGAATAAAGTCGCCCAGGTTGGGACTACCAACCTCTTCTTCGCCTTCAATGAGGAATTTGAGGTTGACGGGAGGGGCACCCTCCGTCTGGAAGAAAGCCTCAGTCGCAGCCAAGTGGACGTAGTGCTGACCCTTGTTGTCGGACGCGCCGCGAGCATACAGCAACTCACCGCGGATGGTGGGCTCAAAGGGAGGCGAATTCCACTCCTCGTCGGGGTCGGTGGGTTGGACATCGTAGTGACCATAGATGAGCAGAGTGGGTGCACCAGGCCCAGCTCCCAGCCATTCCCCATAGACCACGGGCTGGCCGGCAGTAGGAATAATTTCGGCCCGGCTGAGGCCAATCTCGCGCATGCGGGTGACCAGCCATTCCCCGGCACGCTGGATGTCGTCTCGATGTTCTGGGGACGTACTGATGCTGGGAATACGCAAGAACTCGAATAGGCGGTCGAGGCTATCGGATTGATGAGCGCGAGCGTATGCGGAAGCAGATTGAGTCATAGGTTGGTCTCCTGTGGTGTGGGTATTAGCAGGCTGGATTATAGCACGCCTTGATAAGCGGTCAAGGTGATTCTTGATGTCGGGCTGGAGTACATTGCAGCGTGCCGTCTATTGTGATATACTTGGAGCGAGATCATCATGGACAGCAAGCCTAATAAGCTTTATCCGTTGACCTTTACCCCCGCCCTGAAGGATTATATGTGGGGTGGGCGCAACCTGGAAAGATTGTATGGCCGCCAATTGCCCCCGGCTGGCCCTATTGCCGAGAGTTGGGAGATTTCTGGCCACCCCAACGGCCCTAGCATGGTGGATGCGGGGGCGCTGGCCGGTCGGCCGCTGCCGGAGGTGCTGGAAGCTCTGGGAGCTGAACTGGCGGGGACGCGCGCCAGTTGGGCATTGGAGCGGAACAAATTTCCACTGCTTATCAAGCTGCTAGATGCTGAAAAGCGCCTGTCGGTGCAGGTGCACCCGCAAGATGAGTACGCCCTGGCCCACGAAAAGGGTGAGTTGGGCAAGACCGAGATGTGGTACATCCTGCACGCTCAACCCGGGGCTTGCCTCATCTTTGGGCTTCGACCCGGTGTCACACCTGAGGCCTTCCGTCAGGCTGTCGCCAACAATGAGCTGGACAAGTGGCTACACCATCTACCGGTAAAGGCAGGCGACGCGGTCTTCGTCCCAGCTGGCACGGTCCACGCCATTCTCGAGGGGATTATCGCTGCCGAGATTCAGCAAAACTCGGATACCACATATCGCATCTATGATTGGGGCCGGGTCGGCACGGACGGCAAACCGCGGCCGCTGCACGTGGACAAGGCTCTCGACGTGATCAACTGGAAGTTGATCGAGCCTGGAGTTTACCAGCCCCGTTTGGTTGCGTCCGAGGATGGGCTCACGCGGTACGAAATTACGCGATCCGAGTATTTCGTAGTAGAAAGAGTAACTCTGTCGCCGGGAGCGGTATACTCCGGGCGAACGGACGGCACGACCCTCGAAATCTGGGGCACGGTTGAAGGTGAGAGCGAGCTGGCCTGGGATGGGGAACCGGTCTCCCTGCCGGCAATTCGTTTCGGTCTGGTTCCAGCCCGACTGGGCGACTTCGCAGTGCGCGCCGCTGAAGCGGCGATGATGTTGCGGGTGTACTTGCCCTAGAACAGGGTAACCACCCCTAAAACGGGGTGACCACAAACGGTGTGCTACAGTTTTTACAAAGTGCGTCGCACCTTTTGGCCGAAGGGAACCTTTTAACAAATGAAGCGTGCGTGGCTGAAGTTCTACGATGAGGGTGTACCCCACACGTTGGAGTATCCGTCCATCACAGTGCCGGAGTTTCTGCGCCAGTCTGCACAGAATTTCCCGTCTCAAGTAGCCACCGTGTTCTTGGGATCCCGTCTGACCTACCGCCAACTGAAAGCGCAAGTGGACCAGCTGGCCGGCCAACTCTATCAGATGGGCGTACGCAAGGGTGATCGAGTGGCGATCATGCTGCCCAATTGCCCGCAGACGGTCATCGCCTACTACGCGACGCTCTCGCTGGGCGCTGTCACAGTTCTGACCAACCCCCTCTACGTCGAGCGAGAACTGGAGCACCAGTGGGAGGAGTCAGGCGTTGAAACTGTTTTCGTACTTGATCTCCTCTGGCCGCGCGTTGAAGCACTGCGTCGTAAGCTGCCCTTGAAACGGGTTATCGTCACCGGCATACAGGAATACCTGCCCTTTCCGAAGAATCTGCTGTTTCCCTTCCGGGCGCGCAGTCAGGGTAAGTGGGTGCAGGTACCGTCTGGCGACGGGATCGTCCAGTTCAGGCAACTGGTGCAGGGTGGGCCAACCCCGCTGCCCCGCGTAGACATCTCGCCCGACGATCTGGCCTGTCTGCAATACACCGGGGGCACCACCGGCCTGCCCAAGGGGGCAATGCTAAGCCACCGCAACCTGGTCTCCAGCGTGGCACAGATCCGGTCCTTCCTACTCCAAGGGCATCAGGACGCCCAAGACCGGGCCATCGCCATCTTACCACTCTTTCACGTGTACGGCATGAACGGCGTGATGAATCTAGGCGTTCACCTGGCAGCAACGCTCATCTTGCTCCCCCGCTTGGACATCGAGGGGCTGGTTGACGCCATTCGCAGTTACCGCCCCACCTTCTTTTTAGGCGTGCCGGCACTCTACGTGGCCGTTAATTCCTACCCCGGAATTGATCAAGTAGACCTGACTTCGATTAAGATGTGCTTCAGCGGCGGCGCGCCCCTACCCGCGGAGGTGATCGAGTCATTTGAAGCACGCACCGGCGCCCGCATAGCGGAGGCGTATGGTA
>WOR8_10006026_pt1 | contig 16933 bp, 17 predicted proteins | sample DeeMarSeWOR38_10_FD_19890 | JGI IMG/M metagenome (IMG submission 19890)
TGTTTTCGTGTACCCGTTTTTCCTCATCCAGTTTTTCGGTTGGTGACGCGTCAAAGCTTTGCAGAAATTTGCTGAAACGCACGATGTGGATCAGTTCATGCGTAATAATGTACAGACAAAAAGGATACAGCTTGATTGCGGGGGTCTCCTCTAAAACCGATTTGATGGCGTGGTCCTGCAGGCAAATTTTAAAATAGTCAAACACGCCCGACCCGAGGGCTGTATCTTTACGCTGGCCCTCATAACGGACAATTTGGGCAAAAGGGCCATCGACAATTTCTTCGGGTGCAAGATCCACCAGGGTTTTGACGTCATATTTCGGGCGCAGCCATTCGTTGGCCGACATCTTATAATGATTACTGACAAGTTCTTCAGACATCGACACGACGGTGTTGACGATGGCAATTTCCGCAGAGGAAAAGGTGACTCGGTTTTGCATTTTGTTTGTCGCTGCCAAAGGGATACCATCTTTTGTTGCGGGGGCCAAATACAGTTGATGCGGTGGGCGGGCAGAACCCTTTATCTGCCGGTGACCTGATCAGCTGTCTTCGCCTGGCCGACACCGGCCAAGGACTCTTGATAGGCAATGGCTTCTTCCAAGCGCTTTCGGGCGGCCTGGGTATTTTGAACAAATTTGACCCCCAGCCCCCGATGAATGACCTTTGCCTCCGGCATATTCATGTTTGACCAGACCACTTCAGCATTCAGTGCCAAGCGATCCTCATTGGGAACTTCTATGTAGATTCGAAATTTCTCATCTAAAGGCACCGGTTCCCGGCAGACGACAAATGCCCCCCCGAGGCTGATATTTTTCAAGCAGACATTGACAGACTTCCGGTCGATTTCCATTGTCGCCGGCCAGGAAACCGCTAATCTCGGGTGCCGGCGCTGATCCCTGCCACGCTTTAACTGGGTAGAGTTAATGGCCGGCATGGATTGATCATTACCCAGTCTACGTTTGATGACCGTGTGAAAAAACCAAAAGATGATCAAGCCGACAAATAAACCTGCCCCGATACCGATGCTGGTTATGATGATGCTGCTATCCATATCGCTTTTTATCACCTGAATCTTGCATAAAAATCAATAAGAAGTCGAGATTGCATTAAATTACAACCAGCTAAACAAATTGTAGAACTGACTCAAAATACCAACAAGGTATAAAGGATTAAAATCATTTTATCTCATTAATTTTCACCCTGCGGGCGAGCCGGAGGCTTCCAGTGCAAAATTCAGGTATCAACTATAGCATAAGCCGGTATTGATTTCCAATTCTAAAAAATTATAGACAGCCAGCAATCGGTTGTGTTATGAATGCATTTTAAACTTTCATCACTGAGAAAACCATAAGAGGGAGGTGGACCATTGGGTAGTGTCGTTAAAAAACGCAGAAAAAAAATGAGAAAACACAAGCACCGCAAGCTTTTGGCCAAAACGCGCCATCAAAGACGCAAGGGCAAATAAACTTACCTGCGGTTGAAGCTGTGGATCAAAAGCACCGTTTTGCCAGACGGTGCTTTTTTTATGCCCGGTAACCTAAAAGCCTTTCAGATATTTTAAGAATTCCGAATCAGTCGAAAGGACCAGCAAACTGTTCTTGCCCAGTGTCTCGCGATAAATTTCCATCGTCTGAACGAAAGAGTAAAATTCGGGATCCTTACCGTATGCCTCCGCATAAATAATGGTTGCCTGGGCATCGGCGTCACCCTTAATTTTCTGAGCTCTTTTGAACGCTTCCGATTCGATTTCCTGCAGATCTCTTTCTTTTTCGCCCAGTATTTTCTGAGCCTCCCCCTTGCCTTCGGAGCGGAATTTCTCTGCAATCTGGTTTCGCTCGGCAATCATACGGCCGTAGACGGATTTTCGGACCTCCTCGACATAGTTGATGCGCTTGAGTTTAACATCCACCAGCTCGATGCCAAAAGGCGTTAATTTCGGCTGGGCCTGCTCCAGTATGCCCTGGGTAATTTTCTGGCGACCGACCTCGATTTGAAAGTAAACCCGTGTTCTGCGGGTTTCGCTCTCAAGGCCGACTTCCTCCGTTTCCAGTTCACGGTTGGAACTGCGCACCGCTTCAATCAGCGAGTGTGAGGTAATAAAGTTTCGTACGGCCGGGTCGATGATGTCATTTAATTTGCCGATTGCATTGAATCGGTTGTTGACGGTTTGAAAGAATTTAATCGGATCCACAATTTTCCAGCGGGCAAAGGTGTCCACCCAGATAAAGGTTTTATCCAGAGTAGGGATCTGTCCGGGATCGCCATCCCATTGCAGCAAATTTTTATTAAAGTAGTTGGCCTTCTGGATAAATGGAATCTTAAACTTTAAACCCGGATCTGTTTTGGGTTGGCCCACAATGCGGCCAAACTGGGTAATGACCACCTGTTCGGTCTCGTCGACCGTGTAAGCGGCCCCGTAGATGATAAAGGCGATGATCGCCACGGGAATCAAAATAATGCTTTTCGTTTTCATTTTTCACCACTGCTTTGCTGTGCGGGCGCGAGCGATTGCCCCAGGTTGAGTAACGGCAACAGGTTTTTCTGGTCAGAGTCGACAATATATTTTTGCCCCAGATTGGGAAATGTTTGTTGGATGGTCTCAAGATAAAGTCGGCGCTTGGTAATATCTTTGGCTTTAATGTATTCATTGTAGACGGACACAAACCGGTCGGCGTTACCCTTGGCGCGGTTGACCCGATTTAAGGCATAACCTTCAGCCGCCCTCACCGTTCTTTCGGCCTCACCGCGGGCAGCCGGAATGGCCTTATTGTAATCTTCTCTGGCCTGATAAATCATCTGCTCCTTTTCCTGTACGGCCTGGTTGACCTCGTTAAACGAGGGCTGTACCGGAGGGGGAACATTGGTTTTTTTCATTTCGATGGTCACGATGTGGATGCCGGTTTCGGCCTGGTCCAGTTCGGCCTGCAGACGACCTTTGGCTTCGACCGCAATTTCATCGCGTTTGCTGATGACTTCGTTGATACTGCGATCACCGATCACCTGCCGCATGGTGGCTTCGGACATATCGCGCAGCAGCCGGCGGACATCCAGGACCTTAAACAGAAAGTCAAAGGGATTTTTGATCCGAAACTGCACGATCCAGGGCACGATTGCAACATTTAGATCACCGGTCAGCATCAGGGCTTCCCCTGTATTTTCGGTACCCGATCTGAAGCGGGAGGGCCGCACCTGGGGGGCTGAGGTCGTAAAACCAAATTCCTCGGTTTGAATTTCACGCACATTGACCTTGGTTACCGTTTCAATGCCAAGCGGCAATTTGAAATTGAGGCCCGGCTGGGTGGTGCGTGTATAGCGGCCGAGCAGCTGCACCACACCGACTTCGTTTTGCTTAACGGTGTACACCGACGTCGCCGCCAGGGCGGCCAGAATGATGATGACAATGAATAACGGACCGCCGGGAAATTTGACTTTTTTGATTCTCTCGACAAATTCATCCATCTGTGGCGGCACACCGCCTTTGCCCTGCTGTTGCTGCTTTAATTTTTCCCAATCCCAGGTCATAGCATTAATCCTTAAGATGTTTTGAGACTTTGAGTTACTGCTGCAGCCTTTAGGTAAAGTCGCACACATTGAACTCTGTCATCTCATTGCCGGAACTTTTATTCTTCTCCGGCAAATGATGCAGCTGCAAAATCCAAAAATACTTAGTTAAAATAAGTTACCCGCTCAGTCAAGTCAAGCAAAAAGCAAACAGCAGGGGATAACCGGGGCGAAGAAAAGCCGCTCACCTGTGCAGCACTTGAGATCCCAGCAGGCAGGGGGCAATCCTGAAAGGGTATGCAATCGCTGGTGATTTCACATGCTAAGGCAGGGCATTGATAAACGCGTTTGTGGTTCAACAATGGAAGAAATTTTGCTATAGTCTGAAGACGATGGACGACCACGACAAGCGCTCTGATTTTGTTCATATTGGACACATCCTTGATAATGTCCTAAAATCTTACCGTACTGGAGCTGATTCCGGGCTGAGGGAGGTTTGGCATTTATGGGATGCAGCTGTGGGAGATGCTATTGCCCGGAATGCCCGACCGGCAGCTTTTAAAGGCAACCTTCTGATTGTGCATGTCAGCAACTCGACCTGGATCCACCAGCTGCAATTTTTGAAAAATGACCTTATATCCGCGGTAAACACTGCTCTCGGGCACCCGCTTCTAAAGGACATAAAATTTAAAATCGGACCCTTAAAATAGCGCTCCGCTATTTTATCTCAGGTGTCGGTCTCTATAGTGTCAGGTTTCAGGGACGAATAGAAGGGCTGACACCTGAACACTGAAACCTGACACCTGAAGTGGTCCTAAAATTTTGACCGACATGAATCGACAAACAACAGGGACCTTCTTTGACGGCAAACTTCTTGTTAAGCAGGACCCCTCCGGTTATCGTTTTTCGATTGACGCCATTTTACTGGCTTCTTATGCGAGGCCGCGGGCAAAGGAACGTGTGCTTGATCTGGGTACCGGCTGCGGCATTATTCCGCTGATACTCGCCTACCGTCATCCGAATATCACCGCAATCGGGATTGAGATTCAAAAAGAACTGGCTCAGATGGCGATTGCAAACGTCGAGGCCAATCTCTTGCAGAATCAAATCAGGGTGCTTTGCCAGGATATGCGCAGATTAAAACCGGATGACATCGGCGGGCCGGTGGATCTGGTTGTTTGCAATCCACCCTTTCATAAACCCGAATCCGGCCGCGTAAATCCCGACCGGCAGCGGGCCATCGCCCGGCACGAATTGAAAATCAATCTGGCAGATATCCTAAAGACGGCCAAACGCATGTTACGGACGGCCGGCCGTTTTGTTACGATCTATACAGCCGAACGGTTGACGGATTTGTTTGTTCAAATGCGGGCCCACGGAATCGAACCTAAATCTATGCGCGCGGTTCACGGGCAGCTGGCGTCCGAAGCCAGACTCATTCTGATTAGCGGGACAAAGGGCGCGCAACCCGGCACCCGACTGCAGCCGCCAGTGGTCATTTATGATTCCAAAGGTGTTTATTCCCAGGAAATTCTGCAGATGTTCGAGCCTTGACAGTGTGATTTAAAGAGGTTATTCAGTACTACCTCTGAATCGATGAACCGGTATACCGGAAGGGTGGCCGAGTGGTTTAAGGCGGCGGCCTCGAAAGCCGTTGAGGGTCTTCAGGCCCTCCGTGAGTTCGAATCTCACCCCTTCCGCCATAAAATTACGGCGTAATTTTATATAAAAAATTTTGAAAAAATTTTTTTGCGGAGAGATGTCCGAGTTGGCTGAAGGAGCACGACTGGAAATCGTGTGTGCTGCCAAAAGCGGCACCGAGGGTTCGAATCCCTCTCTCTCCGCCATTCGAATCCCTCTCTCTCCGCCACTCCCGAAAAATGCCTAAAATGCCTAAAATTGGAAATGCCTAAAGCTGAGGTTTCCGATTTTAACTTTAGGCATTTTAGGCATTTTAAACTTTAGGCACTGCAATATGTCCTATCTTGTGCTTGCACGCAAATACAGGCCGCAGACGTTCGATCAGGTTGTCGAGCAGGATCATGTGACCCGCACCCTTAGCAATTCGATTACGTCCAATCGTGTTGCCCACGCTGTGCTTTTTTCGGGGCCCCGCGGCACGGGCAAGACGACTGTAGCCCGCATTCTGTCCAAAGCAATGAATTGTCAGTCAGGACCGCCCGCGCTGCCTTGCAACGAATGCCGTTCATGTCGTGAAATTACCTCGGGCCATGCGGTGGATGTGTTCGAAATTGACGGGGCGTCCAATAACAGCGTTGATCAGGTCAGAGAGCTGCGCGAACATATCAAATACATGCCTGCCCATAGTCCCTTTAAGATTTACATTATCGATGAGGTTCATATGCTCAGTATGCCGGCCTTCAACGCCCTGCTAAAAACGCTCGAAGAACCGCCACCTCATGTTATGTTTATCTTTGCCACCACCGAGCCGCAAAAGATTCCGATAACGATTTTATCCCGCTGTCAGCGCCACGATTTCAGACGTATCAGTCTGAAGTCGATCATTGCCCATATGAAAACCATCTGTCAGCAAGAACATTTTCAGATACCGGAACAGAGCCTGGTTCTCATTGCGCGCGAAGCCACCGGCAGCATGCGCGATGCGTTGAGCCTGCTGGATCAAGTCCTTTCGTGCTCTGAAGGTGAGGCCAGCCATGAGCAGGTGTTGGACATATTAGGCGTCATGGATCGAAAATACGTTTTCGATTTGTGCGGCACCATCCTGCAGGGTGATGTCGGTGCTGTCCTGAACATTCTTGATGATTGCTATAACCGCGGTCATGATCTGAAAAAACTTTACGAAGATCTGCTTGAACATTTCCGTAACTTACTGATCGTTAAATTAGGTCACAACATCGAAAAGCTGGTTGATCTGCCTGCCAGTGAAATCGATCAGATGATGGCCCAAACGAAGGCCGTAACTGCCAGCGTCTTGAACCAGATTCTGGACGACCTCTTTCGGGAAGAAGCCCCGATCCGTCTGGCCAGCGATACCAAACTGGCGCTCGAGATGGCTTTTATACGCCTGGATCAGATAAAACCCGCTTTACCGATTGATGAGCTGATTGATAAACTGGACCTGCTCAGGCAGGAAATTTATAACCAGCCGGTTGACCGCCCAGCGGCGCAAACACCCGGCCAAGGAGCGGTCACATCCGCCGGCGGGCGAAAAACCGATGATCAACAGCCGGGTGCGCCAATCGAACAGCAGCAGATTGCAGCCAAAGTGCCTTCGTCTGCGGCGGACCCCGCTGCTGATCTGACCGCGAATTGGCGGAAACTCTATGACATTATTTGCAAAGAGAATCCCGCTCTGGCAGCGAGTCTGACAAAATGTCGCCTCAAGCAGGTGTCAGCTGATACCGTTGAAATCGAGGTGCTTGACAACGGCTTTACATTGAAAATGCTCGAGCGCGATAAAAATAAGGCTATTTTAAACAGGGTCTGCACAGCCTGTTGGGGCGCTGAAAAAACGGTTGTGCTCCGCACCGCGGCGGAATCCGATGCGGAAAGCCCAAAAAAAAAATCCCAAAATGATCAGGACCTGAAGCAAAAAGCATTAAGCCATCCATTGGTGGCGGATGCCATCGAAATCTTTGATGCTAAACTCATCGATGTCAAATTACGCTGACACCGATTTTAAAAATCAGTTATAACAGGAGGTAACATAATGAAAGGTATGGGCAATATGATGAAACAGGCCCAGAAACTTCAATCGCAAATGATGAAGCTGCAGGAAGAAATGGCCGAAAAAACCGTGGAAACAACGGCCGGTGGCGGCATGGTGAAGGTTATTGCCAACGGCAGGCAGCAAGTGGTATCCATCCAGATCGAAAAAGAGGTTGTCGACCCGGATGATGTGGAGATGCTCCAGGACCTAATTTTGGCCGCAGTCAATGAGGCGCTGTCCAAATCCCAGGAAATGGTTGCCGCCGAAATGAGTAAACTAACCGGTGGTTTAAATATTCCAGGGATTATGTGACATAGGTCTAATCGGTCTAATTGGTTTGATTGGTTGCATTGGTTTAATTTGTTGCGCTCATTTGTAATGGTTGCTGAAAGCAGGCCTCAACCATTTATGAATTCATGCTTTTATTTCAACCAATTGAACAAATAAAACAAACAAAACCAATAAAACAAAAATTCGTATGACCCATTACCCGCCATCGATTCTAAATCTGATCAAGTGTATTGCCAAATTGCCGGGAATCGGTGAAAAAACAGCCGAGAGACTGGCCTTGCACATCCTGCGCTCACCCCGCGCTGAAGTCGAAAAGCTTTCCAACAGCATCATTGCAGCCAAAGAAAAGGTCCGTTTGTGCAAAAAGTGTTTTGGCCTCAGCGATGGTGAGATCTGCCAGATTTGCTCGAACCCTGCCAGAGATGATACGCTTTTATGCGTCGTCGAACAGCCGGCGGATATGGTGGCTATGGAAAAATCAGCCGCTTTCAACGGTCTCTATCACATACTGTCAGGCGTGCTTTCCCCGATGAATGGCATTGGGCCTGAGGACATTCGCCTGGGGGAGTTGATTGCAAAAATTGAGCACGGCCGGGTCAAAGAGGTTGTACTGGCCACCAGCACAACGGTGGAAGGTGAGGCGACGGCTGCCTATATCAAAGAGCGCTTAGAGAACTACCCGCTCAAGGTAACCCGGATTGCATCCGGCGTGCCGATCGGCGGTGATTTAAAATACGTGGATCAGGTGACATTGAAAAAGGCCATGGAGAAGCGCCATGATATGTGAAGTTCTCACACCGGATGATCTGTTTTCCTGCCAGCGCTGTGGGGACTGCTGCAAAGGGTATGGCGGCACCTTCCTGACAGAATCGGATATTCGTCGCATTTGTTGCTATCTGGGAATGAAACGTGAGCGTTTTATGCAGGATGTCTGTCAGATGTCGGGGGGCAAACCCATGATTGCTCAGGCCGAAAACGGATACTGCGCATTATGGGATCAGCAATGTACGATTCACCCGGTTAAACCCCAAATGTGCCGGCGCTGGCCCTTTATCGAAAGTATCCTGGTGGATGCCGGCAACTGGTATGCCATGGCGGCTGCCTGTCCCGGTATGCGGGTCGACCTCAGTGAGGAGCAAATTCAAAATTGCGTTCGTGCCGTCATTCAGAAGGGCAACGGCAGTTATGATCGGTATATTTGATTCAGGTGTCGGCGGACTGACTGTTGTCAGGGCAATTCTGGATAAAATTCCAGGTTATGACATTGTCTACTTTGGTGATACGGCCCATACACCTTATGGCACTAAAAGTGCTGAAACCGTGGTCGGTTATACCATCAACAATATTGAATTTTTGCTGAGTCAGGGAGCCAGGCTGATTGTGATTGCCTGCAACACGGCATCCAGTTTCGCCACCCCGCGGGTTCTCAAAAAATTTGCGCTTCCGATTTTCGAAGTGATTACGCCTGCAGTCAACCAAGCCCTGGAAGCTTCAACACGTCTGAATTTTGGCATCATTGGCACCCGCGCAACCATCTCCAGCGGCATTTATGAAAAAAAAATTCTAAAAAGCCGGCCGATGGCCCGCATTTACTCTGCGGCCTGTCCGCTGCTGGTCCCTCTGGTTGAAGAAGGGTGGCTGAAAAAGCGTGAAACAGCAATGATTGTTAAAAAGTACCTCCAGCCGCTTAAAAACCGTCAGATCGACACCCTGATACTGGGCTGCACCCATTATCCACTGCTGAAAAATGTCATCCAGACAAAGATCGGAAAACGGGTTAAACTCGTCGACTCCTCAATCTGCATCTCGGAAAGCATCAAACATTTTCTGGACAACAACCGCGACATCGAGCGGCAGCTGGGTCAAAACGGCAATCTGTCGCTTTTCGTATCAGATGTGACCGATCAGTTCAAAAAGATAGCTCAATTGACATTGAAAACGGATATAACCTTTGAGTGCGTCAAAATTTAGATGCGCCTGCAAGGTAACCTCTAATTTAAAAGTAGGGCAATGAAGGATCAGGAGAAAACAAGGCAGCAGCTTATTCGGGAACTCATGGAATTGCGCGAACAGGCGTGGCAATTAGAATCACAGCATCGACATGCCCGCAAAGAGCTCAGAGAAAGCCAGCAACAGCTGCAGCAAGCCCAAAAAATGGAAACTCTGGGTACCCTGGTCGCCGGGGTTGCCCATGAAATTAACAATCCGATTAATCTGATCATGTACAATCTGCCCCTGATTGAGAAAATCTGGTCCGATTTTCTGCCCCTTTTGATCGAACGTAAAAAAAACCATCCGGATGAGAAATTTGGGGGGTTCACCCATGAATTTCTGGAAGATAATTTGTCACAGCTGGTTGCGGATATGGATATGGCCGCCAATCGGGTGGCCAAAATCGTTTCCGATCTGAAAAACTTTTCAAAGCAATCCAACGTTGCCGAAAAGACCTCCCTGCAGGTCAACACAGCGGTCAAAAATGCCTTGCGCCTGGCTCAGGCAACCTTGCGGACGTCCGGTGTCAAGATTGAGCTGGAACTGGACGAAAACTTGCCGGAAATGGAAGGAAATTTGCAGAGTATTGAGCAAATTATCCTAAATATTTGCATTAACGCCATTCAAGCGATCGATCATGACAACGGCATCATCCGGATACGGACCGAATTTGAAATCAAAAACGGACGCATCCTGATTGCCATCAGCGATAACGGCAGTGGCATATCCCCGGCGATTGTGGATACGTTATTTTTGCCGTTTGTGACCGATAAGAAGGATCAGGGCGGGACCGGCCTGGGTCTATCGGTGACATACGGACTGGTGCAGGCGCACGGTGGCGACATCACGTTTGATACCCGGCAGGGCCAAGGCACCACATTTACGATCAGTCTGCCGACCGCCTTAAAAGGCGAATCCGCAAAAATATTGATTGTTGACGATGACCAGACGATTCGGGCCATGCTGACCGAAGCGCTGATGCTCAATCGAAGCCGGACGTTTTTAATTCAAGAGGCGTCCAACGGGATCGAGGCTTCCATTAAGCTGGGCACCTTTCGTCCGGACCTTCTGATTCTGGACATCTTTATGCCGGAAATGGACGGGCTTGAGGTTTGCCGGATTATCAAGAACGAACCCGAGCTATCCGATATGAAGGTCCTTATTTCCACGGGTTACCCGGATCACACCAAGCTGGATATCATCGCCAAGCTCGGTTTTGACAACGTCATTTATAAACCGTTTGATCTGGCGGAATTCGTAAAAAAAGTCGAAACAATATTGGCGGCTGATTGAGGCCTATTACCTATTTATGGCGGATCCGTGCCGAGGGACAGCGGGGCGCTTTGCATGTGCGTTTAAAGTCGATTTCTGGATGATGTGAATATCGCGTTTGGGCTAGGGGATTTCGATGCCTTCGGCATCAAATGCTTCAGCGGGTTTTTCCCCTCTGCGGTCTTTTTAAAATTGAAAGTGTCTGTTAGGTTTCATTTGAGAAAAAGCTGGCCTTCAGGAATTCGCGGTTGAGCCGCGCAATATTTGTGATGGACAGCTCCTTGGGGCAAGCATTTTCACATTCGCGGTGATTGGAACAGTTTCCAAAACCGCAGGCATCCATTGTTCTCACCATCTGCAGAGCCCGACGGGCAGCTTCCGGTTTGCCCTGGGGCAACAGGGCCAGTTGCGAAACTTTGCCGCTGACAAAAAGCATGGCCGAAGCGCTGGGGCATGCAGCCACGCAGGCGCCGCATCCGATACAGGCTGCGGCATCCATTGCCTTCTCGGCAATTTCCTGGGAGATGGGAAGCGCATTGCCATCCGGCGCGCCTCCGGTATTAGCCGATATATACCCGCCGGCTGCCATAATTTTATCAAACGCGCTGCGGTCGACCACCAGATCTTTTACGACTTTAAACGCCCGGGCTCGAAAGGGCTCTACAACGATCGTGTCTCCGTCTGAAAATTGTCGCATATGAAGCTGGCACAAAGTGGTCGCTTTTTGGGGGCCATGGGCGCGTCCGTCAACCACGGCACCGCAGGTGCCGCAGATGCCTTCGCGGCAATCATTGTCAAATGCAATTGGATCTTTGCCCTCCAGCGTCAGCTGTTCATTGACCGAATCAAGCATTTCGATAAAGGACATATGCACGGATACATTTTGGGCGGGAATGCTTTCAAAATGTCCTTTTTTCTCGTTTTGACGCTGACGCCAGACCTTCAGCGTTAGGTTAATCGTTTTGGGCAGTTTTTTCACTTATAACTCCTTTGGCTCAATTCTACATTTTCAAACACCAGGGGCTCTTTATGCAAATGGGGTTTCTGATTGCTACCGGCATATTCCCAAATCGAAACATGGGAAAAATTCTCATCATCGCGTTTGGCTTCGCCTTCTTCGGTTTGTGATTCTTCACGAAAATGGCCACCGCATGATTCGGTGCGATCTAAGGCGTCGTAAATCATGATTTCAGCAAACTCAAGACTGTCTGCCAGGCGACCGGCTTTTTCAAGGCTCTTGTTATAATCCTTGTCCAGGCCGGGCAGCAGCACATTTTCCCAGAATTCGGCGCGTAATTCTTGAATCAGGGTCAGGGCCTTATGGAGTCCCTGCTCATGGCGGGACATGCCGCAATAATCCCACATAATCTTACCCAGTTCCCGGGAAAAGTTGTCGACGGTGCGCTTGCCGTTGATGGACATCAGCCGGTTGATACCCTCGCGGGCTGCGCGGGCGCTGTCTTTGAAAGCCGCATGATCACTGGTGATCGGCGAGAGTGTTGTACCGGCGAAGTAGCCGCCGATCGTATAGGGAATAATAAAGTACCCGTCGGCCAATCCTTGCATCAGGGCGCTGGCCCCTAAACGGTTGGCGCCGTGGTCTGAAAAATTGGCTTCGCCCAGGACAAATAAGCCAGGAATGGTACTCATCAGGTTGTAATCGACCCACAGACCGCCCATGGTGTAATGCGATGCCGGGTATATCATCATCGGTTTTTCATAAGGCGAATCATCGGTGATCAGCGCATACATGTCAAAAAGATTGCCGTATTTTTTGGCAATGGTCTCTCGGCCATCACGCTGAATGGCATCGGCAAAGTCCAGATACACCGCACAACGCGTCAGGCCGACGCCTTTGCCGGCGTCACACTGGGCCTTGGCCGCGCGTGAAGCCACATCACGGGGTACCAGATTGCCGAAACTGGGATATTTTTGTTCCAGATAATAATCGCGATCTTCTTCGGGGATATCCTGGGGTTCCCTGATATCACCTGGATTGCGCGGCACCCAGACGCGACCGTCGTTGCGCAGGCTTTCGCTCATCAGGGTCAATTTGGACTGATGATCACCGGTATGCGGAATACAGGTGGGATGAATTTGGGTGAAACAGGGGTTGGCGAACATAGCCCCCTGACGATAAGCGCGAAATCCGGCGCCGACATTGGAAGATTCGGCATTGGTGGACAGATAATACACATTGCCGTAGCCGCCCGTACACAGCACCACCGCATCGGCGGCATAGCTTTCCAGTTCGCCATTGATTAAATTCCGGGCGACGATGCCGCGGGCCTGTCCGTTTATCAACACCAGATCCATCAATTCCCTTCTCGGCATTAAGGTAACCATCCCGGCACCGACCTGGCGCATCAAAGCGCCGTAGGCGCCCAGCAATAATTGCTGGCCGGTTTGCCCGCGCGCATAAAACGTCCGGGAGACCTGGGAGCCGCCGAAAGAGCGGTTGGCGAGCAAGCCGCCGTAATCTCTGGCAAACGGGACACCCTGGGCGACGCATTGGTCAATAATATTGTTGCTCAGCTGGGCCAGGCGATAGACATTGGCTTCGCGCGAGCGGTAATCGCCGCCCTTTATGGTGTCATAAAACAGGCGCCAGATGCTGTCACCTTCATTGGTGTAATTTTTGGCGGCATTGATTCCCCCCTGAGCTGCAATACTGTGCGCCCGGCGCGGTGAATCCTGAATACAGAAAGTTTTGACATGATAGCCCAACTCCGCCAGGCTGGCAGAGGCAGACGCGCCGGCTAGACCTGTGCCGACCACGATGATCTCAAATTTGCGTTTATTGGCCGGGTTGACCAACTTGAGTTCAAAGCGGTGACGATCCCACTTTTCGGTCAGCGGACCTGTCGGTATGTGAGCATCAAATTGCATTATGCATTTCCCTTCATTAGAAAGTTATCTGTTATTCGTTATTGGTTAATGGATAAATAGTACGAAAATATTCTGATTTATTTTGTTAAACAATTTTAGCAGCCAATAACGAATAACCAATAACTAGTAACCAATAACCAATAGCCCATCACGATTAACGAATAACCTTCAATTGAGCGTTTTATGCTCAATTAAGGAGCTACCCGATGGTCCACATATATAACGGCAGTAGTCCGAATCCGAAACCGACAATCAATCCGACAATTATACTGAGCACCATCAAGGCGGGCATGTATTTAGGGTGATTGGCCCCAAGTGTTTGAAATGCGCTCCAAAAACCATGGCGTACGTGCAGGGCGACAATAGTCATCACCACCACATAAATGATCATATAGACGGGGTTGGCAAAGGCGGCGCGGACGATTTCAAAAATCGTTCGATCACTTTTGTCCACGAAACTGAAATTGATCAAATGAAAAACAACAAATCCCAAGATGATGAACCCTGTATAGGGCATCGTTCGAGAACTCAGGGTACGCCCGCCTGCGGCCTCGTCTTTTTCATAAGGCACAGATCTTGCTTTATAGTTCTGAACAAAAAGGGTGATGCCGGTGATCACGTGAATCAGGGCCAGCACCAGCAGACCCAATTCAAAAAACGTAAGGATCGGGCCCAGTGAGTGAAGTTTTTCAGCGTACGCGTTGAAGGCCGCACCCCCCGCGTAAAGGGTCAGGTTACCGGCCAGATGGGCAGCCAGAAAACAGATGAAACTCAGACCGGTAACGGCCATCAAAAGCTTTTTGCCTATAGACGAGCTAAAGGTTTGAATCAGCCAGCTCAATTTAACCTCCACCGTAACCAATTAAGGACATAAGTGTATACTTTTACATACAAATTAGAGTTTGACAAAAAAATATTTTTTAATCGTTTCTCCAATCGCTGTCAACAACATTGTTGAGCCACCATTCATCGCGATGGGTTTGCATAATGGCGTGGGTTATATCTTTGGCGATTTTTGTTTGAATGCGGCCGAGCACGTGTGGCAGCCACATATCCGGGGGGGTATATCCGATATCCGACAGATATTTTAGCTCGAGAATCAGTGCTATTTGATCGGCATCATGGGCCAAACGGGCTTCCAGCGAGCTGTTCTGATTGAACTCCTGAATCAGATCGGTAATCGCAGAACCAAACGCAAGGCCGCTGGTTGTGTCTTCAAGGGCTTTGTCCTCGTCGGCCGTAACGTAAAGTTTATGCACCGAATTCAAATCGCCCGTCCGGGCTTCAGCTAGATCGTGGATCAGGCACATACTGATCAATTTAAGGGCATCGGCCTCGGGCTGCAACTGTGCCAGCACGTAAGCAATAAAGGTCGTGCTGAAGGTGTGTTCAGCGATGGATTCTTTGCCGGACCCCAGGAAGTGAAATCCCGATCGCGGAATTTCTTTGAGCATTTTTGCTTCAAACAGTAGATTGGCAATAGTTTTCATGGTCGCTCCTTGACATTGGTTTATCAGATGACAGAGGTCAGAGGACAGAGGACAGATAGCCGAGAGAAGACGGAAAACATAGTTTGAAGTCCTATTCAAGGAAGTGCTCGTTTTTTATGTCTTCTGATTTCTGTCATCTGTCATCTGTAACCGGACAACGAACACCATATTGACGGATGTCTTCAAACGCAACCCTAAAGTTAAGCGCGATGGCGACATTCAAATCTGTTGACACTTTACCCAAATTTATTATATTTTAAAATGTTTATCCAAATAAAAACCCATTTCAACAAGTTGTTGCCACATCAACCTGGCCGCTGCTGAATGCTTTTTACCGTCGAAATTCTTAATCCAAACGATGAAGGAGAAAACCGTTTATGGGTATAGCTCAGCTTGATATCGTCCATATGATAACGAACGCCGGGCCCATGGTTCAGTTCGTCATGCTTTTGCTGCTGTTTTTTTCAATTATGTCCTGGGCCATTATTTTGATAAAATATCGATACATCCGAAGGGCCATCAAGGAATCGGCTGAGTTTAGTGAATTTTTTTGGAAGAGCCGCGATCTGTCCAACGCCTTTGCCAAGGCAAAACAGCTGCCCGGCAGCCCCCAGGCACGAATTTTTCGAATCGGCTACGTCGAGCTCAAAAAGTCGAGCCAATCTGCGGTACCGAGCGCTCCCTCTGATCCGGCCATGAACAAACAGGGTGGCAGCTCGAACATGTCAATGGATGCCCGCTTTACCGGCACGGACAACATCCAACGCGCTTTGCGCCGCGCCATTACCACCGAGATGACACGCATGACCCAGATGGTGCCCTTTTTGGCAACCACTGGCAATACGGCACCCTTTATTGGTCTGTTCGGCACGGTCTGGGGTATTATGAATTCTTTTGTCGGTATCGGGCAGAAAGGCTCAGCCAATCTTGCAGTTGTGGCACCGGGTATATCGGAGGCGCTGGTGGCCACCGCAGCCGGTCTGGCCGCGGCAATCCCGGCCGTAATCGCATATAATTTTTTCATGAGCAAAATACGCGTGGTCGAATCTGAACTGGATAGCTTTTCGGCGGATTTATTGAACATCATCGAGCGTGATATTCTGCGGATAGAAAGGAGAAGATCATGAAAGCCGGTGATAGCAGCGGTCATTTGATGTCTGACATCAATGTCACGCCGTTTGTCGATGTTATGCTGGTGTTGCTCATTATTTTTATGGTGACCGCGCCGATGATGATGCAGGGCATGGATGTCGCTCTGCCAGAGGCCACCGCCGAGCCGCTGGAATCTGAAAAAGAGCATTTGATTATTACCCTCAACACGCAAAATGAGGTTTTTATCAATGACTTTAAAGTTTCGGTCGACGGCCTCGGGGAAAAATTAAAAAACATATTGGAAGGGCGCGCCGATCGTGAGGTGTTTCTTAAAGCCGATAAAACCATTACCTGGGGGACTGTGGCTCAGGTCATGGCGGAGATCAAAGGTGCCGGTGTCGAAAAATTGGGAATGGTCACCGAACCCGAGAAGTTTGAAAAAGAGAGCAAAAAGTAGACGTCCAAATCGCCATGAAAAATAGCAAACACGTTTACGCCGGGCAATACAGTTGGCAGCGGCCTGCTGCCCCATCACTGGCATTGCCGTTTGGTGTTTCATTATTTTTCCATCTGGTTTTGATCGGAGCGCTGATTTTTATGCCCGAATTCGAATCAAGCCCGCGGTTTCGCTCCGGGGTGGTAAACGTCAGCCTCGTGTCGCTGCCCTCGGGCCCGCCGGCCGGTGGGCCAGCACCGGCGCCTGCCCCTGAGCCCGC
>WOR8_10003596_pt1 | contig 16930 bp, 15 predicted proteins | sample DeeMarSeWOR38_10_FD_19890 | JGI IMG/M metagenome (IMG submission 19890)
ATATTGCTGTGACAACTCCTTTTGCACTCTCTATGTTTCGATGATGTGACATCAGGGTTTGGATTGCATGTCGGACAACATCAGATCTATTGGAAAACTCTCCTTCTCTCAGAAGAAGCTCTAATTCCTCAAGATCAGAATCCGTCATGGAAACAGCAACAATGGGCATACGCAACACCAAAAGGGGTTCAACAGTTAGTAACTATTTCAAAATTGTTATTAAGGGTTTGGCTAGATGATATTTAGGAGCAATTGTAATGCGAAAAAGAGCGTCCTTGATCCCATTGTTGTTATTCTTATTGCCCCTAGTCTTGAATGGTGTCACATTAGAGGCTCATGCTCAAACTACACCTATAGGCAGTATCGCTGTTTCAGTTTCTTCGCTCGCAGGGATTGTTCAGGAGGTGGGAGGACCACATTACAATATCACAATTTTGCTGGAGCAAGAAACAGAACCTCACGCATTCACAGTTACTCCAGAGGTTATTGCGACTGCTGAAGAGGCAGACCTGCTGGTCTTCACAGGACATTTCCATTGGGAGGAGGAACTGGCGAATCTAACATCAACACCATTCATCACGTTTCATGCTGCTGCTGCATGGGAGAACTTCGAGGATTACGGTGCCGAGTTACATCCTATGCCAGGAGGAGAGGAGGAAGATGGAGGAGACCATGATCATACAGGCAATCCTCATGGATTCTGGTTGCTCCCAAAGAATGCGTTAGCCATTGCAAATGCCACTCGGGCAGCACTGACTACACTCAATTTCACTCTATCAAGTGAGTGGAGTTCGAACTTCGAGATTTTTGCAGAGTCTATTAGAGAGCTTGAGGATCTTATTGCTTCTTTTGATGAGGTGTATGGCTTTTCAGAGATGCATGCCGTAGTGGTCGCTCCAGCTGAGGCATATGTTGCTGAAGCTTTTGGAATCACCGCAGACACAGTCCTTCAAGTAGAAGATATAACTCTCTCTGGAGCAAAGCTGCTTGAGGTTCAGGAAGCTATACGGAATGGGAGCATCAATCTGATAATTGGTTCAGATGTAGCCCAGTTCCAGGCAGGTGGAGAGTTTGCATACCAGTTGCAGGAAGACTATGGAGGGATTTTGATCTGGTGGAAGACTGTCTTCTTTGCCGAAGCCGACTATTTCTGGATGATGAACTATAACTTGGGAGCACTTGTTTCGGGTCTTGAGGGGAGGTCAGGGAATGTTACAGACAACACTGTGAACATCGGGTTGGTTGCACTCTCAGGTGTTCTTGGAGTACTGGTCGCCATTGAGTCTGTGCTTCTGATAATGCGAGCCCGGGCAGAGTAGTTTTGTTGAACTATTGGACATTTGTACCAAGTCTCATGTTGTACACAACAAATTCCAACTCAGTGAGCTCATCTTGGAGCTTGCGATATTTAGCCTCAAACTCATCAGCACCGATAATTCCTGCCTTCTTATCAGTAACAAGTTGTTTCAGTGCTTTTTGACGGTCATGGATTTTTTTCTTCAGCTCCTCCCATTCCTCTCGTCTTGATGTGACTGAGCTTCCCCAACTCTTGCTCGCCTCAGCATCTTGATCGAGTTTCTCAACTATGTCATCCAAGGACTTTTTGATAGTTTCAGGATTGCTGGACTTCTCGGAATCTCGTTTGCTCAAGGTACTCACTCTTCATGGTTCCTGAATGTGCAATCGATATATGCCTTCAGTTTGGACAGTAAATAGCTATCCGAGTATGAATGTGAGTATTGGAATTAGTGGCAAGAGAAGGAGCGTACCTACAGTAACCGTAGTTGAGGCTATCTCAACATCTAGGTCAAATCCAGCTGCGTAGACAACAGTCAATATGGCGGGNCGGCATTAGAGATTCTAGGATAAGCACTTGGGTGGATATCTGCGAAAGCGTTGTCATCAGGATTATTGGAATGAAAATCATTGGAATGGCTAGTTGACGGATTGCGACAACATTCAGGGCTGTGCGTACATCAGCAAGAGAGAACCGGACTCCCACACCAAGACCAACTGAAACAAGTGCCAGATAGGTGGTGAGAGGAGAGTTGAGAGAGAGTAGTGTGGCTAGATCTGATGGAAGCTCTACATTGAAGATTAAGAGGAGAAGTGAGAGTATTGCAGCTAGAAACGGGGGAAATATGACTGCATCTCTAGTTATCTTCTGCCAGCCAGCGTCTTTCCCTCCAAAAGTGGCACCCATGACTGAACCAAGAGTGACAAAAAGCAGCATCTGGGTTAGTGCGAACATAATCACAAAGGGTACTGCAGTTTGACCTATGAATATCATAACTAGGGGAAGGGGTATGAACAGGGCATTAGTGAAGGTTGAACCGATGAAAAGAGAACCTTTTTTCTGGTCATTGATTTCTCTTCCACGGAGTCTGAGATACATAAGTAAAGGTCCAAGAACATGAATAAGAAGTGTAATCGTAAGAAAGATTGGTATTTCTAAAAGAGAGGTGGGGGTTGATGTAAGAAGCGAGTGGAAAATGAGGATTGGTACGAGGATATTAATGAGAACGGAGTTCAGATGCTTGTTTGCTCTTTTCCCCATTCCAGACAACCGAGCGATAAGATAGCCAGCAACAATGAATCCATAGAAAAGGACAATTTGGGTGATTAAGAAGTCGATTGTCTGTATTATTACCACCAACATCTGATTCGCGAGGACCTACGGAATAAGCTATCGGATTAGGAACTAGAGATTTGCTAGTCCTAGTTCATCAAGTGCGGCATCTGAAGGCCGACCTGTTTTCCTATCCCAATTTCTGTACTCATAGTACTCATCCAGTTGGGTATTAACATCGGGGACGAAATCATCAGTAACACTCTCAGGGTGTGGTGTCAGAAGTGGTTTGGGAAGTATCTCATCTTCCGTCTTTAGGCCACATTTGAGATTGAAGAGTCGTTTCATAGTGACTGCTCGTGATCCTATCTTTAAGATGTCCTCAAGCTGGTATGAGCTGCCAATTGAGAGGTTCAGTAGTTCAATGATTCTTTCTGGTGGGACAATTGCAAAATGACACATAATAACAGAGTCGAAGAATGCTCTGAAGTCCTGTGCTCTAGCTGCTGTCATGCCTTTGTTGGCATTTTCTAGTCTATCACCAGCATTGATTCCGAGCTGTCTAAACTCTTGGCCCATATCTACTGAATACATGTCACCTTCCATATGTGATGCTCCTCTGGAGGCGACTGTATAGATTGTTGCCATCCCCCCAAATGCTCGAGGGTCATGATTGGGAATCTCCATTCCTCTCACATGAAGTACAATATCCTCTGCAGAGTGTTTTCTTGCAACTGAAACAGAACCCTCAGCTAGAATATCACCAATTCCCTCCCGATTAGCAATGGCATGAATTGTATCAGTGACTCCATCGGAATCATCCCAGGTGAATCCATAATCGGCCTTTCCAATATCGCAGAGGTGAGTAGTGAATGCAATAGTACTCCCACAGCTGATTGTGTCCATTCCATACTGGTTACAGAGATTATTCATGAGTGCGATTTTCTTCAGGTCTGAAATCAATAGGTTAGAACCAAATGATGCAACTGTCTGAAACTCAGGACCACCTATGTCCTCCAATTCATATTCGGGGATTGATACCCTCCTCCCGCAACCAATAGGACAGGAGTAACATGCACTTCTTCCGATGAGAATTTCTTCCATTGATTTGGCATTGATCAGGTCCGCATCATCAAACTCAATCTCCTGGAAGTACTTGATTGGCATATCATTGAACATCATGGCAATGTCTACATACATAACCGTTCCTTGGTCACTGAGCATGGACATCGCTTCACCGAGCGTCTTTCTCGATTCTTGTGCTAGTTTTCGAAATTCCTCAGGAGCATGAAGGGGTACTTTGGCTTTGCCACCAACAGCTATTGCCTTGAGGTTTTTTGAACCCATTACTGCACCTAGACCACATCGCGCAGATACTCGCTCATCAGTAACAATACTAGCAAACTTGACCAGATTTTCTCCTGCAGGACCTATGCAGCAGACCTGAACCCGACCAAGCTTCTCTCTCAGAGCTTCCTGTGTTTGTCCAGTCATCTTACCCCAAAGATCTACTGCAGAGAGTAGTGATGCTTTCCTGTTATCGATATGTATACTTACTGGATTCTTTGCTCGACCCTTAATCAGAATACCATCAAATCCTGAGAACTTCAGAAATGCCCCAAAGTGTCCTCCAACATGAGATTCACCCCAGAGGTTTGTGAGAGGTGATTTTCCGCAGACAACATGACGTCCCGTACATGGAGCCAGTGTTCCAGTCAATGGACCGGTCATGAATAGGAGAATGTTGTCTGGGCTGAGGGGATCCACACTTGGATCAAGATGCTCATAGAGAAGTCGTGCTGCGTATCCACTCCCACCAAGAAAAAGGGTCGACTTAGATGAGTCAATTTCAAGGGTGCTTATTTCCTCTTTTGACAAGTCTACAACGAGTATTTGACCCATGTGCCCAGTCATCTTATCACCTTAGAATTCTCGCATCATCTCCCAGACGTCTTGCTCATCTTCAACAACATCCTCCGGGAGCTCGATTGGCTTGCCCACTTGTTTTGCAGTCATGTAAATCTTACAGGCACGTTCAAGTAGAATCGCGAGAAAAAGTGCTTCTTTCAATGTCTTTGCTATACAAACTGAGCCATGATTTGCTATCAGTGCAGCACTTCGTTCTTCTAAGACTTCAACAACATTCTTGCCCAGCTGTTTTGTGCCAGGCATTGCATACTTACTAACTCGTATTCCGGCCCCTAGTTTGGGTACAATCTCATCAAGAATTGGAGGTAGAGGTTCATGAAGAATCGCCATGGCAGATGTGTACAGACTATGAGTATGAACGACAGCCAAAGCATCGCTGCGGGTCTTGTATATCTCAAGATGCATCGGTTTTTCAACACTAGGATTCCTTGTTCCTTCTACTTCATCTCCTTCCATGTCAATGACGACAACATCATCAACGGTCATCTCAGTGTAATGAACAGAGCTAGGAGAAATAACAACATGATCTCCGACTCTAAGACTTGCATTTCCAGAGGACCCAATGACCAAGTCGTGTTTTATCATGTCCAAACAGATGTCAAGTAAATCCTTCTTCTCTTTCTCGTACATCTCAATCACCTTGGTGCGTTATCTCGTTCCATCTCGAATAGTATCGATCATATTGTTCTGAACGGTTGTCAGGTCTGAAAGTAGGTTTCCATCTGACCATACCCTTTGTAGCCTCATCAAGAGATGAATAGTAACTAGCCCCAGTGGCTGCGCAAATTGCTGCTCCCATAAGACTACCTTCAGACTGAACGGGAGTCGCGACGGGTCTATTCAACACATTGGCCAATAATTGAAGCCATGTTTTCGATTGGGCCATCCCCCCAATTGTCTTTACACCGATTGATTCGCTGTATTTTTCCAGTTGCTCAACATTACCTCGTATCGCATATGCCACATTTTCAAGTACAGCATGAATCATTCTCGTTGAATCTAGGGGGACAACCTGAGGAAGAGCTGGTTGGGGGAATGTCATCAGCGCTTGCTTCACATCTATCATTTGTTGACAGTCCATCACGCTTGGACCGAGAGCGACAAAGGTTTCATCACTTCCTGGGGGGATTCCTTCTAATAGTATATCCAAGTTCTCGAATGTTGTTCGTTTGCATTTTATTGGATCTTCAGATCGTTCACAGAGGAATTTTATGACCCACTCTAGTACAGCTCCAGTCATTGTGGCGTTGCTTTCTAGCACCCATTGACCTCCTACTATGTGCGTCCCTGTCCAGATTTTCTGGTCTGGAACACAGAGATGACTATCAAGAATCATCATAACAGGGGCGGTGCTTCCTGCAATAACTGTAATCTCACCCACTTGAGCATCACTTGCAAGAAGAGCACAATGTGTATCTGCACCAGCCTGAACAACAGGGAGCCCCTTTGGTAAACCACACTCCTTTTCAGCCTCAGGTGTCACCTCACCAATCACTTCACCAACCTGGTGTATATCAGGAAGGATGCTCAAATCTATGTCAAGTACTGAGGCAACTTCATCACTCCACTTGTTGGTCCTGACATCTAGGAAACCAGTGGCACTCGCAGATGAAGTATCCGTCACGTACATCCCTGAGAGTCTGAATGATATCCAATCACAAATGGGAAGGAGGTGTGCTATTTCTTTGTACAGCTCAGGTTTCTCTTCCTCGAACCACCCAAGTCGTGATGGTGCGAACATCATTGGAGGCCAACACCCTGTAATCTCATGATAGGTGTCGCCAAGAGATTCGTCAATGAGGTATTGGGTCATTGCCCCGCGTGCATCAATATTAGGGCAGCCATGTAGTTCTGTTCCTTTTGAGTCAAGTAGAACAAGACCATGACGTTGACTAGTTGTTGCTACAGCTTTGATCTCAGAAGCCTTGATTCCTGAATTCTTGATTGCTCCTTTGACAACTGAACAGACAAGATTCCAGAACTCGGGAGGTTTGAACTCTTTTCCTATTTCTAAATCGGGTGGTGTAATGTAATCCCACGATGTTCTAGATATACCAGGTGTTTTCCCTTTAGCATCAACAATCATGCATCGAACGCCGGTTGTACCTGCATCTATCGCGGCGACTACCATAGTTATTCCCCTAATTGAAGACCTCTGGATTCAAGATGTTCGGGGGTTTCTCACCTTTAAGGAAAGCTAGGATGCTAGTCACAATGCTCTCTGACTGTCGATGGACAGTTTCTGCTGTATTTCCACCCATATGTGGCATCACTATCACATTGTCGAGTTCAAGAAACTCATTGTCACTATCAACTGGTTCCATCGAGAAGACATCAAGTGCTGCACCTGCAATAGTCCCATTCATTAAAGCATCACGAAGTGCGTATTCGTCTGTTATCGAAGCCCGGGCGGTGTTGATTAGAATTGCTGTCTTCTTCATCTTCCCAAACTCTTCAGCACCTAGCATCCCTCGCGTTTCATCATTTGATGGACAATGTATAGTTATGATGTCAGACCGCTTCAAAAGCTCTTCAAGCTCGACAAGTTGCCCATCGACTTCCTTTACCTTAATAGAGTCTGCATAAGGGTCTAGGATCAACAAGTCTACGCCAAATGCTCTCAGCCGTTTGGCCACTTCATATCCGATTTGGCCAAGTCCGATTATGCCCACAGTCCGTCCAAAGAGCTCGAATCCTATGAGACTGGTATACATATTCGCAAAGTCCTTGAAATCATCCACGAAGAAGTCTTTCTGCAGAAATCGCTCAGCAGCCACTATGTTCCTAGCTTGGGCAAGCATAAGTGCAATTGTATGTTCAGCAACAGCAATGGTGTTTCTACCAGGAACCGCAATGACTGGAATCTTCTTTGCACTTGCCGCCGGGACTGAGATATTGTTAGGAGAACCCCTGACAGAACCAATCAACTTCAAGTCAGTCTGTTCCAAGATATCCTCCTTTAACTCATCACCTTCCACTATGACAATGTCATAATTTCCTTCCTTGATGGTTTGAAGAAGCGAATCGCCCATGTGGAGATTTCCAGTTTCAAGCCAACTGACATGATCGACCTCAAGACCGGCGTCCTGTAACTTTTCTATCCCAGTTCTAGTGAACGGAGCTGTGATGAGTACTCGCAATCAGAAATCCTCCAATTTCAAAGAATCACAGTAATGATTCGTCCCTTTAAACATTCAGCGATTTCTTGCTATACACGCCAGTTTGCGGCACAAACCACGATGCAGCTCAAAGATAGTCCATCTCTTATATTCATTCTATCCATGTTCATATTTGTGATTTACAATGTCTGAATCTGCTATCACAATAACAAATCTGACAAAACGGTTCGATGATATCACAGCCATCGACAATCTCAGTCTTGAGATTGGTTGGGGTGAGCTGTTTGGCATCCTCGGACCAAATGGTGCAGGCAAGAGTACAGCAGTAAACATTCTCAATACTCTTCTAGAGCCAACCAAAGGTTCAGCAACGGTTGATGGACATGACGTGGTCTTTGACCCAGAGAGTGTTCGAGAAGTGATTGGTGTATGTCCACAGGAACCTGCATTCTATCCGCATCTGACAGGTAGAGAGAACATCACTCTCATGGGTGATATGCATCTCGTTCCTAAAGATGTTCTCGAAAGCAGGGTCAATTCCATGGTTGAGAAAATTGGTATGGAGGATCATATCAACAGAAAAGCAAAGGAATACAGCGGTGGAATGATTCGTAGGGTCAGTATGCTAATGGCGTTAGTTAATGACCCAAAAATTGCTCTATTAGATGAGCCTACTGTCGCAATGGATCCTAAATCCCGAAGAGTAGTCTGGGACTATATTAGAGAGCTGAGGATGCAGGGTAAAGCCATCATTCTAACAACACACTACATGGAGGAGGCTCAGGAGCTATGTGACAGAGTTGCTATCATTGACGAGGGCAAACTGATTGAACTTGGACCTCCTAGAGACTTGATGAAAACACATCAAGCTAAGAACTTGGAAGAAGTCTTCCTGAAACTAACAGGTAAGAAACTGAGGGAGGATTTATAGAGATGAATCTAAGAAGAATAATAGCTTTAGTGAAGAAAGACCTGAAGAAGACACACAGAGAGCCAGCTGTTCTCTTTCTTCTAATAATATTCCCCATAGTATTGACCATCATCTTTGGTTTTGCCTTTGGTGGAATTGGAGATGGAGGAACTACAAGTTTCGACGTAGGGCTCTTTAATCTGGATGCCACGAGTCAGCAAGCTGATTGGAGTATGGCCTTTGTTGACAATCTCACGGACTCCGAGGTCTTTGTAGTTCATGCATATGAGGATAATGCAACCGGTCAGTCTGCCCTTCTACAAGGTAACCTAGATGCATTCATTGTCATTCCTGAAGGGTTTGGGGATAGTATAGTATCATACTATGAATCTCCTATTGATCCTAGTTCTTGGACAAATACTACCATCGGACTCTACGTTGACAGCGGGTCAATGATGGCAGTATCAGCGGTTCCTCCTCTTATACAACAAGTTCTGATGAATACAGTGTTTGGGAGTGATGCAATGACTTTGAGTCTACCAATCGAGATTTCAAGTCCTGCATTAGTTGAATCAAGCACGTTCTCTCAATGGGACTTCATGGCTCCTGGCATATTTGCATTTGCATCAATTTTCCTGACAATGATTGTGGCTCAATCTATGACTTATGAACGAGATGAAGGTCTCTTGAAGAGACTGCGAACCACACCGGTTTCATCAGCTGACTACATGGTCAGTCAGACTCTGACCTACATGATCATAGCATCTGTTCAAGTAGCACTTGTACTAGCCGCTTCATTCGCTATAGGATATAGACCCGCAACTGGACCAGCAGGAATTGCGTTCACCTTTGTGATTGCTTTAGCATTCTCCTTAGTCGCAGTCGGTTTCGGGTTGATTGCAGCATCCATATCGAAGTCTGCAGAAGTTTCAACAGGAGTGAGCTTCATCTTCATCATGCCTCAGATGTTCTTTGGAACGTTCATGCCATTGGGTGGCGCAACCGAGGTTATTGCAAAGTTCATGCCTAGCAAGTACCTCACAGATGCAGTGACTACACTATTCCTCAGAGGTGCACCGATAACAACTCCTGTCATCTGGACTAATTTAGCGATTGTGGCAATTCTTGGTTTCCTACTAGTGGCTGTAGGAATCGTTCTGTTCGAGAGGTTCGGCTCTCGCTAGGAGTCCCTGACGGGACTCCATCTTTTATTAAGGAGGTTTGTCAAAGTTGAATTCGTCATTTAGAACAGAGGTGGTCATTTGAATCCTGAAGAGATAGACAAAGATGGTGAAATGGTTGAGAAAGCAAAACAGCTTCTACTGCTAACCGACCTCGTTGACAAGTATCCACAGGTCGTTGCACGTAGAGTTGCAGGATTGGTCTATCTCATAATTGCTGGAGGAATATCCTTTACGACATTGATCTATATGACACTTGAAAATTATTTTGGAACAGGAGATCCTCTGTTAGTTAATCTTGGATTCGTAATTCTTAGTCTTGTTTTTTCCTGGGCTGTTGCATTTAGACTAGTATTGCCACTAACTCAATCATATCCGCGAACGGCTTCTGATGAAGATGAAAGTCGAGCTCCATTTTTAGTCTGGGGTATCATAGCGATTATAATCGTCATAGTATCCTATGTAACATTCAACACGGGAAATGGAGTCTTGTTCGCACCTGCTCTTCAATTCATAATGGGAACAGGATTTCTACTAAACTACATTGGTGGAAGGAAAGGAGGCAATATTGAGTTCTATGGTCGTGAACACCTCTACTTCGCAATTATAGTGTATCTTAGTATTATCCCAATGTTGATGTTTCTATATATTGCACACATATTCCTGATAGTCGCAGATATGGGTGGAATCTATGTCATTGGGATCTATATGCTCATAACTGCTGAACGACTTCTTCTGGAGAGCAGAGGACAGGGATAGTCTTGAGTCTCGATGGGGACCTCCTATCAGCATTGGTAGGACTCATGGAGGAAGACCGTGAAACCATGGTCCCCACTCGACTTTCTATTCTAGTATATCTCTATTTCACACAGCACGCGACTTTTCCGGTTCTGCAGAGGAAACTTGGCTTGACCTCAGGTAACTTATCAAGTCATCTCAGAAAGCTGGAAGAATTGGGTTTGATTCGAATATCAAAGAGGTTTGTGGACCTCAAACCAACAACATTTGCCGTTCTGACCCAAGAAGGTGGAGAACGTGTAAGGAATCAAATGGCCCGTATGCGTGAGCTAGTATCAATGGTTGTGGACAAGAAACCCGAATCACAGGAGTAGTTTCTGAAGCTTCAAGAGGTCTGGAACCTCACCCTTTGTCTTCAGCTTTCCAGCTGAATAAGCTGCCATTGGACTCTCTGTCTTCTCAATGATTGCAAAAAATACTGGGGAGTCCATAGTCACTTGGAGCTCTGCGTCGGTTTCGCCCTCTGCTACCTCAAGGAGTTCAGCATCTCCAATCTTCATGAACATCTTGGCGTCAATATCAGGAAAGATGAACTGGAGTGTCTTATTGTATTCCTTGAATCGTCTCTGAATCTTCGGATCTTTGAATTTCTCTCCAAGAGTCTGAAGCGTTGTCAATATCTTATCTTTGGACATAAAGACACCAACTTTGAGAGGCACAATAACCGAGTTATATCTTTCCTAAGCCAGAATAGAAAATAAAGGAATGAAGGGGATTCAACCCCTTCTAACTTCTGGAATTACAATCCTAATCCTTTCTGAACTCCCTTGCCGTAGTCTGGGTCAGCCTTGTGGAAGTGTTCTAACATTCTTTTCTGGATGAACTCCGGCACGTTCTTCAGAGTGCCCACGATGTTCTCGATGAGTCGTGTTTGCTCTTCTCTCGACATAAGTCTGAATAGATTGCCAGGTTGAATGAAATCATCATCTACTCTTGGCTGATTGTATCGGTCAGCATCACCAGATATCTTCAAGGGAGGTTCTCGATAAGCGGGATTTTCAGCAGGTCCACCAAAGCTGTTAGGCTCGTAGTTAACAGCCGCTCCCACATTACCATCGAATCTCATGAATCCATCACGTTGATAATTCTGTGCAGGTGCATGACGTGGTTTATTCACTGGGAGTAACTGATGGTTGACACCGAGTCTGTATCGGTGGGCATCTGCATATGCGAAAACTCTAGCTTGAAGCATCTTGTCGGGAGAGAACGAGATACCTGGTACGATATTGGATGGAGCAAAGGCTGATTGTTCCACTTCTGCAAAGTAGTTCTCCGGATTCTTGTTTAGTTCAAGCACACCAACATCAATGAGTGGATAGTCCTTGTGAGGCCACACTTTGGTCAGATCAAATGGGTTCCATCGATAAGATTCAGCCTCCTCTTCAGGCATTATCTGGACCTTGAAGTTCCACTTTGGAAAATCACCTCGATCTATTCTTTCGAAGAGGTCACGTGTTGCCCAGTCTGGGTCTTCAGCGGTCAATCGAGTCGCTTCCTCAGCGCTGAAGTTCTCGATACCTTGCTGGGTCTTGAAATGGAACTTAACCCAGAATCGTTCGTCTTGGGCATTGAGGAAGCTGTATGTATGGCTTCCGTATCCATTCACATGTGCGTAACCCTTTGGTGTACCTCTATCAGAGAATAAAATAGTAACCTGATGAAGCGCCTCAGGACAATGAGACCAAAAGTCCCACCACATAGTTTCACTCCTCAGGTTTGTCTGGGGTTCTCGTTTCTGGGTGTGAATGAAATCACTGAACTTCAATGGATCTCGAACAAAAAAGACTGGAGTGTTGTTTCCAGTCATGTCCCAGTTTCCTTCCTCAGTGTAGAACTTGATTGCAAATCCTCGTACGTCACGTACTGTATCTGCAGACCCTCGTTCACCTGCAACAGTTGAGAAGCGGAGGAAGACATCTGTCTTCTTCCCAATCTTTGAGAATAGTTTGGCTTTGGTATACTTCGTGATGTCGTGTGTCACGGTGAAGGTCCCGAATGCTCCTGCCCCCTTCGCATGAACAACACGCTCAGGAATGCGTTCTCTATGGAAGTGAGCCAACTTCTCAAAGAGGTGAACGTCCTGGACTAAAACTGGACCACGTGGACCAGCTGTGATTGAGTTCTGATTATCTGCGACAGGCTTTCCTGAAGCAGTTGTGAGTGTTTCTTCCTTTCCTTTCTTCTTAGAGTCGGTCATGTTCCTCTTACCTCATCATAATTATATCATAATTTGTAATGAAAACAAATTACTAATCAGTATAATTTAAGTATTACCTCGCACAGGAAGGAATTAAAGGTCTACCAATTTCGATTTGAAAACTAGCTCAAGAGACTGATATCACAATGAACACTGAACAACTCATCACAAAGCTACGCAAAAACGGCCACAAGGTCACACCTCAACGTATAGCTATATGTGAAGAGGTTCTTTCAAGTAATGAACACCCTACTGCAGAAGTCATTTTTGAAAAGGTATCGAAACGATACCCTGCAATTAGTATGACTACAGTCTATCATACTTTGGAATTATTGCAGAAATTGAAGCTAGTTCAAGAGATTAGGTTCGATAATCGAGTAACAAGATATGATTCTAACACCTCTGTTCATGTCAATATAATATGCCAGAATTGTGGAAAGATATCAGACTACGAATCAGATGTAATCCAAAAACAATGGAATAGAATAGTGTCAGAGATTGGAGTTGATCCAGTTGGACAACGTCTTGACGCATACGTGATTTGCGAGGAGTGTAAAGGCCAATTATCTCATATGACCACTTGATTTATAAAAAATAGATAGCAGTTCCATAATTTACTTGTAGCAGGAGGAATATCTATGGCTATTGATTCAGAAACTGAACAAACTAGTGAGATTAGTTCTCGACGAGCATATTATGCTTGGGCGGGTGGTCTTTTATTCACAGTATTGTTTACACTTCTCATATGGCTTGTTGGACCATTTCTTGATTCTGTACTTGGTGGGCTCGATCCTGATTCTGGTGCGGCGGATTATTTCTGGAAATTAAATGATCGCGAAGTCCTGACGATGGTCATAGTTTGGATCTTCTATCTTGCTCATCAATTCTCAATATGGGGAGCAATATACTGGGCTCAGAAGAATCTGACCCATCTTCGTGCTAAGCCGACAACTGGTCTTACAAGGTACAACTGGGCTGCTATCACAATCAACGTGGCATTCATCTTTCTACACCTCATTCAAACACAGATTTGGTTTGACGGACTTGCACAAGATATGCCAATCTGGACAAGTCAAGGTTCAGTCATTGTGATGTTGGCTATCATCCTAATTATAGAGAATCCGAGACGGGGTCTTTTCCTGGGGAAGAAAATGGGCAAACCCATGACAGCTCGTGTTTCTGGATTCTTCAGAAGAATTCACACCTACGTTATCTCTTGGGCAATTGTCTACACCTTCTGGTTCCATCCAATGGCATATGATCCACAGTTATTGACTGGATTCTTCTACATGTTCTTCCTCTTTACACAAATTTCTCTGGCATACACAGTGGTGCATGTCAATAAGGGATGGATTGTGTTTCTTGAGAGCTTTGTAGGCATTCATGCATTCGTTGTTGCCATTACTACTTTCTCACAAGCCATAACGGGAATTTGGGTAATGTTCACTACAGGCTTTGCCTTCATGTTCGTGTTTACAGCTATGTTTGCCTTTAAAATAAGGAGAGAGATAAAGTGGGGTGTCTTTCTAGGATATCTTGCTGCAGTGATATGGATCTACCTACCTAGTCAGTTTGGGGGATATCCATTAAGAGATCCTAGCAGGTTGCTCATGCTGGAACCCCTTTGGATTCCAATCATTCTCTACTTACTGGCAATCGTCTTCTCTGCAATGGCTTTCATTGGCATCAGACTGAGAGAATCCATGACAGAAAGAAAGTGAGGATAGAGGGGGGACTTTCCCCTCTACTTCTTTTCTTTCAGTTTTTCACCATTAAGATATTTCATATTAAATTATGTTGGAACACGTGTTCCAAACAAATAAGTTAACGCTGTGAAGCCCCTGTCAGAAAGATTATATCGCCCATTCAGATGGTTCCGATGTCATTACGGAACCTTGGAGAATGTCCCATGGTCAGCGATTCAGCCCAGAAACCAGCACAAAAAACGAAACCCACAGATGTCCTAGTCATAGGAGGTGGTATGGCAGGAATCAATGCCGCACTGGGGTTAGCAGACGGCGGCCATATCGCGCATATGGTTGAAAAAACTGTGAATATCGGCGGCAACTATGTGGCAATATACAAGATATTCCCTGCGTTAGAATGTTCTGCGTGCGTGATGACACCTCTCACTTCTTTTGTTGGAAAACACAGAAACATCAAGATACATCCCTTATCTACAGTAGAGAAAGTCACTGGAAAAGAGGGCGATTTCACGGTCACAATTAGGCAAAAAGCCCGGTATGTCAATCCGGACACATGCACAGGGTGTCAGCTATGTATCAGGTCATGTCCCGTGGAGGTGCCTAACGAGTATGATTTTGGTTTATCATTGAGAAAAGCAATCTACATGAATTTCCCCCAGCAGATTCCACTCATTGCGACTATTGATCGGGAGGCATGCATAGGTTGTGGAACATGTGCCTCAGTCTGTCCAAATGATTGTATCATTTACGATGACGAAGACAAGGTGTATGAACTCAATGTGGGATCTATAGTAGTTGCGACAGGATTTGAAGAATACAAACCTCTTGACTATGGTGAATATGGGTATGGAGTATTTCCAAATGTTGTGACAACACTTGAGTACGATAGACAGACTCACCCAACTGGTCCAACAGATTCACATATGGTGCGACCATCAGATGGGAGAGAACCTGAACGGATATTGTTCGTGAACTGTGTTGGCAGTAGGGATGTTAGAGAGAACATCAGCGGCTATAGTAAGCATTGCAACAGAGTATGTTGTTCATTTGGAATTAAACTAGCACAGGTCACGAGAATGCACTACCCAGAGGACCACTGTGAGATTATCTATACCTATATGGACATGAGAACGGCAGGAAAATCTCTGGAAGAGTTCCTCTGGGACTCGCAGAAGAATCAAGGCATCAAATTCATACGAGGCCGGGTATCTGAGATTCAAGAAGACCCAGACACTCATGATTTGTATGTAAAAATGGAGGATACTGAAACTGGGCAAATCATAGAATTAGATAAGATATCAATGGTTGTCCTAAATTCAAGCTTTAGACCTAGTCAAGGTTCGGAGGATCTTGCTAAAGTTCTCAAAATTAATCTTGACGAAGCGGGTTGGTTTAAGGAGAAAGATCCCAATATTGCCGCACTAGAAACTGATCGTCCAGGTATTTACATTGCAGGATGTGCTCATGGTCCTAGGGATGGAACAGACTCTGTCAATGAGGGGAAGGGAGCAGCAATGGCGGCTCATTCCATTTTACCGGTTCCGACTCCAGAAGCCCCACCCGAGATTCCCCCAGCAGAAATCACTGATGAACCACGTGTGGGCGTTTTCATATGTCATTGCGGTGGAATCATAGGTAACGAAATATCCTCCCCAGGGTTAGCAGAGTGGGCTAAAGACTTGCCAAATGTAGTATACAGTACAGACTACATCTTCATGTGTAGCGACCCTGGACAAGAGCTTGTCACACAAGCCATAAAGGAACACAAGTTAAACCGAGTAGTTGTCGGATCTTGTTCACCATTACAACATGAACAGACATTTCGAAGTGCGCTAGAAGCAGCAGGTCTCTCGGGATATTATCTAGTTGGCCCAGCCGGTCTTCGAGAGCAATTAGCTCTTGTTCATACAAAAGCTCCACGTGAAATGCGCCAAGAAAAAGCACAGGACATGATTCGTAGTGCTGTAGCAAAGGCAATCAACAACGAAATTGTTCCATTAAAGAAGGTAAAGGTCACGCGAGTGTCTATGGTTGTTGGAGGTGGTGTGTCCGGCATGACTGCAGCTCTAGATATTGCGCGAAAGGGTTTTGATGTAATTCTCGTTGAGAAACAAGATCGGCTTGGTGGGAGGCTGAATGAACTTCATCATTTGTTCCCAGAAATGGAGTCTGCAAAAGATATTGTCAGTGACTTAATAACAAAAGTAGAGAAGGAAAAGAGAATACAGGTGCTACTAAATTCAAAGGTTGTAAAACGCGATGGGTCATATGGGAATTACGACATTACGGTAGAGAATATTCAGAATGGAAACCAGGCAGTACACCGTATTGGCTCAATGGTTATTTCAGTAGGTACAGATGTCTATGAACCAAAGAAGGGTGAATATGGTTGGGAGGAGGTCCCAGAAGTAATCTCTACCCTTGAGCTTGAGAGAAGGCTAAGGAATGGAGAGTTAAAGAAAGCTCCAAAGAACCCAGTTTTCATTCATTGCGTTGGGTCAAGACAAAACCCAGGAGAAGG
>WOR8_10008663_pt1 | contig 16930 bp, 12 predicted proteins | sample DeeMarSeWOR38_10_FD_19890 | JGI IMG/M metagenome (IMG submission 19890)
AACAGATTATCGCCGCATGAAAGTAAAATTATTCACCGCAGAGGCGCGAAGACGCAGAGGAAACTTTTAAAATATTTTTTGCCGCAAAAAACGCGAAGAGCGCAAACAAAAGCGTTAATTCGGTTTTTTGAATTTTGCGCATTTTTGCGTGCTTTGCGGCAGAAAAATATTTTCTCTGCGCCCTCTGCGCCTCTGCGGTTAAATCAAACCGTCTGGTAATACAGGTTCTGTGGATGGTTGGCCTGGGCGAAGAAGAACCAGCGCTCGGCCAGCAGGCCTGCGTACTGGATGGCAAAAGCCAGCGCGAGTACCGGGAAAGCGCCGGAACCGAGTCCTGTCGAAATCAATGCAACAGGTACAGGGAAAACCAGCACCAGGAATATCCATTTGACCGAACGAAAGGACTGCGCTGATGCACCGTGAAAATATTCACGCGTATTGAATGAGCCCGCCATGAAGCCGCGTGATTTCTGTTCAATGCGTGCATGGCGTATACCTATCGCAGAGCGCAGGCTGGACCTGTACTTGATGCGTGCATTGCGGAACAGCGATGCGCTGCGCGAGATGAAAGCAGCCAGCGTGATAATGATCGCCCATGCACCATAGAAAGTAACCAGCTCGGAGCCGACATAAGCTGCAAACGCTGTCGCCAGAGAAAAACCGGAGGCCGAACCCAGCAATATGTAATTCACCACGGTTAACGGCGTCGCCCATTCCTGCAGGAACTTGATGCTGGCGTATATCATGCCGGTACTGAAAAACAGCGCAAATGCCAGCACGGTGTTAACCCCGCCGATAACGAGCGACAGATCGACGGTAAATTCACCACTGAAACTGAACAGGACCGGATTCAGGTCGAAGTAATGAACCAGGCCATACAGGGCCGTTAGCCCCATGAATGCCGGCAACACGATGACTTCACGCGACAACCAGGATGTACGCCACTGCGCTGCGGAGCGCCAGGCACGCTCGGGCCTGCCAAGATGGAAGATGGAAGCGATCAGTCCGCACACCAGGAACACCAGCGCAAGCAGGCTGCCCAGGCCGTAAAAGCTGTGCGAGTCCTGCACCGGCAGAACATTGACCACTGAATACAGTTGCCCGGTATAGAGCGCAAGAAACAGCCCCTGGCCAACACCAATCAGGGTGGTTAAAAATATTACTGAAAATGCAGGATGCATTAATTCAACTCCACAATCATAAATATGCCATTGTTATCTCTCGCAGAGGCGCAAAGTACGCAAAGATATTTACAGGTATTCGCAGGAGCGGCTTCAGCCGCGAATTCCATGTACATTCACGCGAGCAATTCGCGGCTGAAGCCGCTCCTACACATAACATTGAAAGCCTTTGCGTGCTTTGCGCCTTGGCGAGATCCATTTCAAATATTTTTCAAATTCATTGTTACCAGCTGGTGATGTCATCGAGTGTCTGCTCGTCCGCGCCCGGCATCGGCAGCTGGCGTTCTTTCTTCAGCGGATTATCCACACGGATGAGCTCATCCTCGTGAATCGTTATCTGCGTCTTGCGGCGCGGCAGATAATGATTTGCCGGGTTGGTACCCCATTCCGGCATCAACTGGTAACCACCGTTGTCGCGAATGGCGGTAGACACGACGGAATCGGGCTCATTCACATCACCGAACAGACGCGCGCTGGTCGGGCATGCAAGCACGCAGGCGGGTTTCCTTTCCGACTCGGGCAGGGACTCGTCATAGATCCGGTCGACACACAGGGTGCACTTCTTCATCACTTTCTGGTTTTCATCCAGCTCACGCGCACCGTAGGGGCAGGCCCAGGAACAGTATTTACAGCCGATGCACTTGTCGTAGTCGACCAGTACGATGCCGTCTTCCTTGCGCTTGTAACTGGCGCCGGTCGGGCATACCGGGACACAGGGCGGATCTTCGCAATGCAGGCAGCTTTTTGGAAAGTGCACGGTTTCGGTGTTCGGGTAGACGCCGATTTCGAAGGTCTGTACGCGATTGAAAAATGTGCCGGTTGGATCGGCATCGTACGGATTCATATCCGACATAAAACCGGCAGGGCCTGAAGTGTTCCATTCCTTGCAACTGGTCACGCAGGCATGACAGCCAACACATACATTGAGATCGATCACCAGTGCGAGCTGCTTCATGACTTACCTCCCGTCTTGCGCATCCTGCCGGCAAAATATTTCAGCCACCTGTTACGCGACCGGCTTTCGCACTGCCCCGGCACGCAGGATATATTCGCAAATTGCGGCCAGGTTTCTCCCGGTTCATCGGCTGCGGCAGGGTAGATGCGTACACGCACGTCGTACCAGCCGGCCTGCCCCGTCAACGGGTCCGAGTTGGACAGGTGTTCGCCGTCAATATCAGAAGGCAGCTCTTCGCTGATCAGGTGATTGAGCAGAAACCCCTTCTTCGATTCGTTGGCTTTGCCATCAAGACCCCATGCACCCGACGCCTTGCCGATGGCGTTCCAGGTCCACACCGTACCGGGTTCGACGGCTTCTGAATAACGGCACATACAGCGGACCTTGCCGTGCATGGATTCAACCCACATCCAGCTGCCGTCTTCGATGCCGGCCGCTGCCGCTGTTTTTGAATTCACATGCAGATAGTTGTGTGTGTGAATCTGGCGCAGCCACGCATTTTGTGAATCCCATGAATGGTACATCGCCATCGGGCGCTGTGTAATTGCATTCAACGGGTACTTGAGCAGGTCTGTGCGTTGCGCTTCAAGGGTTTCAGAGAAAAACGGCAGTGGATCGAAATGGGTTTCGATGCGCTCGCGCAAATGATCGGGCGGCTGCTTGCCGAAGGACTTGCCCTGTGCCGCGAGTCTGAATTTCTGCAGGACTTCAGAATAGATGTGGATGTTGATCGGTTCCGCAAATCGCGTCAGGCTGTGGCGCTTGGCCCATTCAAGATAGCCCTGGTTCCAGTTGCGCATGTACTGGTACGATTTCGGCAACTCGTAGTGGAACACGCAGTTGTTCTTTTCGTACATCTCCCACTGCTTGGGATTGGGTTCGCCTTTCATGAACTTTTCGCCGCCCTGGCCGCGCCAGCCGGCAAGGAAGCCGATACCTGAACCGGGTGCCGTTTCGTAGTTGATGACGAAATCGGGGTAGTCACGGTACTTGCGCCGGCCATCCTCGTGCACAAACGCGGGCAATTTCAAACGCGTACCCAGCTCTATCAGCACTTCCTGGAACGGTTTACATTCACCCGTCGGCGGCAGCACCGGGATACGCACCGAGTCGACCGGCCCATCGAACTCTGAAATCGGGCGGTCCAGCATCGACATCACATCGTGACGTTCGAGGTAGGTGGTGTCGGGCAATACCAGGTCGGCGAAGGCCACCATCTCTGACTGGAACGCATCAGCAACGACCAGGAATGGAATTTTGTATTCACCATTCTCGTCCCTGTCATTGAGCATGTCGCGCACTTCCACGGTGTTCATCGACGAATTCCATGCCATGTTGGCCATGAAGATCAGCATGGTATCGATCTTGTACGGATCTCCGCGCCAGGCGTTGGTGATGGCATTGTGCATCAGGCCGTGCACCGCCAGCGGGTATTCCCAGGAGAATGCCTTGTCGAGACGAATGGGTTTGCCGTCATCATCGACGAACAGGTCGTCCGGGTCGGCGGGCCAGCCCAGCGGCATGCCATTCAGCGGTGTATTCGGCTGGACATCGTCCCAGCTGGTGGGAGTCTTGGCACACGGCGGAATCGGCCGCGGAAACGGTGCCTTGTGACGGAACCCCCCCGGACGGTCGATGGTACCGAGGATACTCATCAGGATCGACATCGCACGTATGGTCTGGAATCCGTTGGAGTGCGCCGCCAGCCCGCGCATTGCATGGAAGGCCACCGGATTGCCGGTGAGGTGATCGTGTTCATTGCCCCAGGTATCGGTCCACGCGATCGGTAATTCTATTTTTTCATCGCGTGCGGTGATGCCCATTTCATTGGCGAGGCGCTTGATGGTCCCGACGGGTATGCCGGTAATGTCCGCAGCCCACTCGGCGGTGTACTCACGTACGCGTTCCACCAGCAGCTGGAACGCCGGCTTCACCGGCGTACCGTCATCGAGCTGGAATTCTCCCAGCAGGTAAGGATCGGTGCCCTCGGTATGCATCGAGATCGGCCCGTTCAGGTGCCGGTCCCACCACAGTTTATTTTGCGCATCGAAACAGCCTTCTTCCTTGGGTACTTCAAAGCGCACGAACATGCCATGTTCGGTCGAGTTTTCATCCATGTTGACCAGTTCCGCGGCGTTGCTGTACTTGACCAGGAACTCACGGTCATACAGGCCCTGCTTGATGATCTCGTTGATCAGCGCAAGCAACAGCGCACCATCGGTGCCGGGCTTGATCGGTATCCACTCATCGGCGATCGCCGAGTAGCCGGTACGCACCGGGTTGATCGAAATGAATTTGCCGCCCTGGCGCTTGAATTTAGACAGCGCGATTTTCATCGGGTTGGAATGGTGGTCCTCGGCGGTGCCGATCATCACGAACAGCTTTGAACGATCGAGATCCGGCCCACCGAATTCCCAGAACGAGCCGCCGATGGTGTAGATCATGCCAGCCGCCATGTTCACCGAACAGAAGCCGCCATGCGCCGAATAGTTAGGGGTGCCAAACTGCCTGGAGAACATGCCGGTCAGCGCCTGCATCTGGTCCCGACCGGTGATCAGGGCAAACTGTTTTGGATCGGTCTCGCGTATATGCGCCAGGCGCTGTTCCAGTATCTCGAATGCCCTGTCCCAGGAAATTTCCTCGAACTCATTGTCACCGCGGTCGCTGCCGGGCTTGCGCATCAGCGGTTTGGTCAGGCGGGCCGGTGAATACTGCTTCATGATGCCGGAGGCGCCCTTGGCGCAGATCACACCCTTGTTCAGCGGGTGATCGGGATTACCCTGGATGTAGCGCACCTCGCCATCGCGCAGGGTGACGCGAATACCACAGCGGCAGGCGCACATATAGCAGGTGGTATTCTTGACTTCGATCCGGCTGTTTTCGTCAGTTGTTTTCGAAATCGGGTCGTGCAGCGGTGTGGACATCAGTTTCCCCTGTGTAACAGGCCTGTCGGAATGACAATTTACTCGAACTGCATGATAACAAGCCAATCAGTAATACTGAATGATATATAAATAAATTAATGATTTCTAATACACTTTGGTGATATAGATCATATAGCGGCGCGCTTTCGCCATAGCGCCAGGATGACACAGCCAGAATCATGAAAAAAGAAGGCAGCCACATGGCTGCCTTCTTTACTGCATTTTGTGAGCTAAAGTCAGCCCACTATATCGACATCAGTCGTCGAATTATTTCCTGTCGCCGCGTTTCCTGGTTATGGCCCAGGTGGCGTCGCCGTCATCAACCGTAGAGTGCTGTACGTTGACGTACAGTGTCTTTGGATCCAGCGGGCTGAAGTAGATGCCGGTGCCTTCGGCCTTAGGATCGCTCAGCGAAGCGAACAGGTCGACATCGATTGAGGCACCGTAATCATTGGTTCTTGTGGAAGCAAACCAGATATCAGATGGGACATTGTCTTCGATCACGACAAGCTCACCGGCAGGTGATTCAGCCAGGTTATCAACACTGTCGAATCCGGTCTGAAAACCTTCATCGCCAGGTCTGCCCATTTCAACGGGCACATTGACACCCGGCTTGATGAAGTTGGTCACTTCCATTGTTTCCAGGTTGATAGCAATGACACGGCCTTCATAGACTTCTGAACCTACACCCTCTGCACGTGGACCTTCGGTGATGGCCACATACAGTGTGTCACCAATGATCTCGATATCTTCAGGACGCTGATAGCTGCTTCCGCCGGCTTCTGTGCCGCTCTGACGGGCAATTGCCGGATCAATTGGGCCTACCCATTCACCCTGACCTACGCCATCAGGCCCAACAACTTTCAGCACATACAGGCTACCCGAAGAGAGATCGCCATAGAAATCAGGTACGAACTTGTAAATACCACCGCCGCAAGGTGTGCCGACAACGCAACCGGAAGTCTGGCCACGGTGCTCATCGACAATATAAACATTGCCATCAGCATCAATGTCAATACCTTCGTGAGCCATACGACCTACCATGGGACGATCAATCACATCAGCCGCAGTCATCAAATCGCCGTCAAAGGTAATTTCGAGCAGTCGACCACCGTCAGTTTCTTCTGCGAAAAGCACTGTACCCCAGGGTGTCCAGCGGATGCCGTCCAGTGCCGTCCAGCTCGGGTCTTGAGCCAGTACTTTTGAATTACCGGTTTTGAGGTCAACCACGGAAACAGCGCCGCCATCTTCGTGGTCGCGAACTTCGTGTGTACGGTACATGAAACGACCGGCCATCGTGCCTGATTCATTGACGGTGTTCATATCATGCCAGTCATTACTTTGAGGTACACCGTCATTTTCCCAGGTGGGCGTTGTGTAGATATTCAATGCTTCTTCATCTGATACTACAGTCTGGGTGTAGCCCTTGGGCAGTTTCCAGGGTGCAGCAGGATTAAAATCAGCCGCATCGGCTGACCCATCGATCGGCTTGAATGTGAAACCGCCTTTATGATCAGCAACCGCAGCGCCTGACACGGTCACGGCAACGGCAATCGCGGAAGCGAGTAAACTCTTTTTAAACATGTTATTTCCTCTTGATGATTAATTCAGGGCTGCGTAAATACACACGTAATCAGCCTGAGTCACAGTTGTTGTGCGAGGCATATTATTGTTTCGAATTGTTATTGTTTGATTACGGACGGGTTATCAAAATGTGATGAAAATGTGTTGATTTATTACGGATATGGCTGCTGTTATTGCAAACAATAAAAAAGGGAGCGATGCTCCCTTTGAAAAATTAGCTGTCTAAGCAGAAGCCTAATTCGCTTTCTTTTGATACATCAACAGGCCAATACCCAGCATCAATACCAACGCCTGAAGGCCCAGACCCTGCGCAGTCGGATAGACACCCAGTACCTCGATACGCGGGAAATCCAGCAAACTGGAACTGACAATGCCCGCCTCCTGCAGTGCGGAAATACCCTGGCCGGTGAACACAACAGCCAGCAGGAACAGCAGGATCGCATTTATCTGGAAGAACTGTCTTATCGGAAGCCTGACCCCTGCCTTGTAAACCAGCACGGATATAACGACGAGCAGCGCGAGCGCGGCAGCAATTCCAGTAAAAAATGATTGCTCAGAACCGGCGTCGATTTGTACCCACATCGCCTGGTAAAACAGAACGGTTTCAAACATTTCTCGATAAACGGCGAGAAATGCGACCGTTGCCAGCACCCATAAAGTGCCGGCCTCCATTGCATTATCAACCTTGTGTTCTACAAACTTTTTCCAGCGCTGACTATGACTGGCGTTGTGCAGCCAGAAACCCACATAAACCAGGATAGCCGCTGCAAACAGTGCTGCGAAACCCTCAGTCAGTTCCCGGCTGGCGCCGCTGATTTGAATCAGGTTATCAGCCACCCACCAGGTTGCAATTCCAAGCACGACGGCACTGATCCAGCCGATATGGATATATTTCATTGCCTCGCGCCGGCCTGTCTTGATCAGAGCGGCCATGATGGCAGCAAGTACCAGGATCGCTTCAACACCTTCTCGCAGAAGAATGATAAAAGAGCCAAAAAATGCTGCCTGCTTCGACATACCATTCGTGTTCAGGGTCTCCTTGGCCTCGTTTAATAACACCACGAGCATGCGCTGAATTTCTTCAAGCTGCTCGACTGAACCTTTTTTCGCAGCTTCTCGAAATCTGATCATGTCTTTTTCGATGGCCAGCTTCAGCTGTTTATCGACGACAACCAGTGAAGGTTCTACCAGTTCAAAGCCATCGAGATAGGCCGAGAGTGCGGCACTGTGAGCGCCCTTGCGGTCGCCTTTTCGAGCCAGTTCAAGGCTTGTCGCAAGCATCGCGATACTGGTATCGAGTGCGGCATGGTCGCTGATTTCCAGCTCCTCCGGATTGCTGCGTAAGTAAGCGAGCACTGCACTGCCCTGTTCGCGAGAGTTGCCATCGATTTGAGACCATTCCTCAGCCATGGCATAGGATGTGCCGGTCAGGTTAGCAAGCTCCTTGAAATAGGTACGCAACACACCCTGTTGCCACAGGGATTTCCCCTCTGCCAGCTGCTCTTCGGTGACTGAATACCGACTTATCATCATTGCCAGCGCCCAACGCTGATCATCACTCAGATGTGCAAATGAAATCATCGGTGTTTCCGGGACACCCAGCGAAATGGTGTTGTACAGGTCATAAATACTGCGCGTGTACTGGCGTGACATGTCGTGGAAATTACCCGGCGGCGGTTCCATACCGTTCGCCAGGGGTCCGTCACCGTATCCCATGACGCCGTGACAGGATGCACAGTTCGATTCAAACAGCGCCTGTACGCCGGTCATGTCCGGTGCTTTTCTGGGCCCCACCACAACTCTGTAGTTTGATATCAGTGCTTCCTTCAGCGCTTGCGTCAGGTGTCTGATTTCTTCGCCATTAATGCGCTGAACGATACCGTTGCGGATTTGAGCCGCATCGGCAAGCAGGATGCGCTTGTTTTCATGATCCGGCATTTTTCGCAGCAGGTTGATAATCTCGCCGGAAAACTCTTCCATTTCAGCATATTCAACCGGGTCAACCACCTCGCCATTTTCGACCGTTGGCGGATAGTCAACACCGACATAGTCCAGCATCTGCAACAGGCGCTGCGAAGGATCATAAGCCAGCGGCCAGTGAAGCATGAATAAAACAGGTATCAGAACCGGCAGTCTGGAGAGATTCAATTTAGACATGTCATATACTACGAATGATAACGATTCGCATTATTGTATATGAAAACTCTAATGTCAAATACACGAATTAGCTGTTGTTCAGACTAGATCTGACAGCTTCAGCCAGATTTCGCAGGTGTAGACCGGCCATGTTTAATCATTTGTAGTACTTTTTCTCGCAAAGGCGCCAAGTACGCAAAGGGAAAAACATGAAACGATGTTATTTCGTGCAACAACAGCTACATTTCATCTTTGCGCTCTTTGCGCCTTTGCGAGAATAAATTTCTTTAGCTTTTTCTATATCGCCAGGTCTGGCTTTTACACCTGATGTTTTGGGAGTTACGGGATTATGTGATCAGCCGAGCATCTGCTTTAGCGAGTCCAGGTGCGAGCGACCTTTCTCCTGTGTGGACTTCTCTTTTGACCCCCTGCTGCCGCCGATCCATTCCAGATCATCAGCAGGCAATTCTTCAAGAAAGCGGCTGGGTTCACACAACATGCGCTCGCCATAGCGCTTGCGCGTACGAGCCATGGTCAAATTCAGGCTGCGCTGGGCACGGGTAATGCCCACATAGGCCAGCCGCCGCTCTTCCTCGATGCTGTCCTCATCGATGCTGGTCTGGTGGGGCAACAGGCCTTCCTCGAAACCCACGAGGTAGACATGAGGAAATTCCAGGCCCTTGGCGGCATGCAGGGTCATCAACTGCACGGCATCAGCGTCCTGCTTGTTATCATCGCGTTGCAGGATATCCATCAGCGTCAGCCTGGAAATGATTTCGGTGATGCCTTCCGATTCGTCATCCTTTTGCATCTTCTGCAGCCAGTTGAGCAAATCCGTTACATTGTTCCAGCGCCGTTCTGCGCTCTCGACGTCCTTGCTCTGTTCAAGCAACCAGGTTTCATAACCGATGTCGTCAAGCAGCTGGCGTACGATGCTTTCAGCGGATTCTGATTCGCTCCTGTCAGATAATCGCAACAGCCAGTCGCTGAATTTTTGCAGGCTGGCGTTTGCCCTGGCAGAAAGCCTTTCCTGCAGACCCAGCTCGGTACATGCGCTCAACATGCTGATCTTTCTTTCTACTGCGTAGGCACCGAGTTTTTCCAGGGTCGAAGGACCTATGCTTCTGCGCGGCGTATTGATGATGCGAAGAAAAGCCGCATCATCATCCGGATTCGCCAGCAGGCGCAAATAGGAAATGACGTCCCTGATCTCACTGCGTTCGAAGAATGAAATGCCGCCGCTGACCACATAGGGAATATTCATCTGCCGCAAATAGCCTTCAAACACACGCGCCTGGAAGTTGCCGCGGTAAAGAATCGCGTAATCACCATAACGCCCCTGATGCTGTAGCTTGTGTGACTGCAGCTGTACAACAACCTGCTCGCCTTCATCCTCGGCCGAATTACACTGGATCACTCTTATCGGATCGCCATAACCCAATGCACTCCACAGGCGTTTTTCAAATACATGCGGGTTCTGGCTGATCAGTTCATTTGCCACTTTCAAAATCCGCCCACTCGAGCGGTAGTTCTGTTCCAGCTTGATAACGTCGAGATCGGTGAAATCTTTCGCCAGCTGCTCGAGGTTTTCCGGCCGTGCGCCGCGCCATGCATACACTGACTGGTCATCGTCACCCACCGCGGTGAGACATTTTCGTCTTGCAGCCAGCATTTTCACCAGCTGGTACTGCATGGAATTGGTGTCCTGGTATTCATCGACCAGCAGGTAGTGGATACGGTCCTGCCAGCTGCTCAACACCTCGTCGTGATTACTGAACAGCTGCACGGTTTGCAATATCAGGTCATCGAGATCAAACGCATTATATGCGTGCAACTGGCGCTGATAGCTGCCGTATACACGCGCCATGCGCAGCTGAATGTCGTCCTCTGCCAGGGTAATGGCCTGTTCCGGCATGATGCCATCATTTTTCCAGCTGGAGATCTGCCAGTGAAAGCGCTCTGCTTTCTCGACACCGCGATCGCCGTGGCTGCGTAACAGTTCCTGCAGAACGGCAACACAGTCATCACCGGCAAACAATGAAAACCCGGGTTGATAGTCCAGGCGCTTGCATTCGCGCTGCAGGATACCCAGGCCGAGGCGATGAAATGTTGACACACGCAGCCCGCGCGCACTCTTGCCGCCGAGTAATTTCTTTACCCGGGTTTTCATTTCCGCGGCCGCCTTGTTGGTGAAGGTCACGGCAGCGATGCGGTTTGCAGCAATACCGCAAGGACCAATCAGGTGTGTAATTTTTTCCGTGATAACACGCGTCTTGCCACTGCCCGCCCCGGCAAGCACCAGCATGGGTCCGTCAATACCGAGGACGGCTTTGGCCTGTTGCGGGTTTAACTTGGGGGAGTTTGAACTGCTCAATGGTACATCCTGAAACGAAGCCGACATTGTACCCTGTAGTGACGGTTTGTCAGTACTTCGAATGGGGTGTTGTGGTAATTGAATTAAGCTACATGGCAGTAAAACAAATAGAGATCATACTTATTCCAGCCTTAATAAAAAGCTAATATTTTGCCGCGAAAAACGCAAACAGCGCGAATCACGGTAAGCCTGATAATTGAAATATAAATAGACGCTGCTAAATTACAGATAACCAGTATTTCATTGAAATACAGCTGTTAAGTTGTAAAACTCTAGTTCTTGAACTCGAAACTGGATTATGCCTGCAGTACGTTTCATTTACTGTCCCGAGGATACTCTAAAAATATAAATTCAATTTATAAAGTTTTTTGCGTATTTTGCGTTTTTCGCGGCAAATACATTCGCCTTCATCAGCTAACCATTTGTTACCCTTGAGCAAACACCTTCGCCCTTGCGTAGTTCCAGGCATCTTCGCCAAACGCCCGCCTGATCACCAGCGGTAATGCGATCGAACCCTGCTGCAGCAGGGCATCGTGAAAAGCCTTTAGTTCAAAGTCATCGTTTTGCTGTTGATACTCACGCACAGCTTTTATCAACTCGTAACCGCTCGCATAACACAGGGGAATTGTCGGTGCTGTCGAGTACCAGGCAAGTTCTGCATCGGCAGACTGCTGATCAAAGCCGAGTTTTTCTACCATGAGTTTTGAAGCTTCACCAATACCGAGTCCCTGGGTATGTATCCTGACATCGATAATTACGCGTAATGCCCGCCATAACCTGTCGCGCAGCATAATGAATCGATGTTCTTTCCTGTTGAGAAAGCCCTGCTCTTCCATCAGGTCCTCGCAATACAAGGCCCAGCCTTCATACAACGAAGCAGAAGCATGTACCGAGCGCGTCATATTGTCTGCATGGTGGATATTTGCGGTCACAAACTGTAGATGATGACCCGGATAGGATTCATGAACACTGGTAAGATCGATGCTGTACAGGTTATGTTCAGCCAGCAAGGCTTCATCATCGGATGTTGTAACGTAATACAGACCGCGCTGCGTGTTATCTACAGGCAGGGGCGGCTCGTAAGCCGCAAATGGAATCAGCGGTTTTAAAAACCCGGGGGTTTCCTGTATATGCAGGGCCTCTTTCTCTGGCAATGTCACCAGGTCATGCTGCCGCAACCACTTGTGTGCATCACGCATACGCTGGCGATAAGTATCAAGAAGCCGGGCCGGTTTTGGGTTTTTTTTCCTGATCTTCTCCAGCAACGCGCTGATATCAGCACCACTTTCCATCGATTCAGCCTGTGCTTTTAATTCAGACTCAGTTTCTGCAAACAGCTTTTCGCCAAAGGCGAGCATTTCTTTTGCATCGACATCGAGAAAATGCTTTTCAACCAGCAGGCGGTTGAAACGATCCTCGCCGACAGCGAAATCTCCAGCGGCCTTGTGTGCAATATCCTGCTGTAAAAAATGCGCAAACTCCTCCAGTGCATGAGATGCATCATCAAACAGTGACTGTAATCGTGCCGGATTGGTAAATTTCCCGGAAATCAATGGATGTCTGCCAAGATTGCGAATAAACCCTGCTCCTATTTCGCACTGCTCGATAGCGGATTGCAGCCAGACAGGGACAACTCTTTCCGGCATAAGCGATAACAGCGTGCGTGCACCTCGCAGATATTCAGGTATAGCCTGCAGGCGGTGCTTGATCGCTTTTTGCACAGCAGGCACGGGATGTATCAGCAATTGATAGACAGCCTGGACCGGCACATAGGCAAGCGGGTTACGATATCGCCAGTCAAGCTCCTGCAGATCATGACATTCAACACTGACTGCCGATTTTATTAACTGGTAATCAATGTAGCGGTCTTCATCCAGTTCATCATCATCGATCTCGTCGAGTGCCGAATGCATACTCAGGTTAAGCGATATCAATGCGCCAATGTCATCGTCATCATAGCTGCGCAGCAATCCTGCATATTCCTCCATGCCTACACTTGCAGCTTCTTCCGGATGAAAACGGAACCAGGCATGGTAAAACTCCTGCAGCAATTGATCGAAAGCCCTGTTTACCGAATCTGACACTGTTTTATTCCTGCTCTTCTACAATCTCATAGTCGTGCGTCAATTCTACTGACGCAGAAAGCATTATCGATACTGAGCAATATTTTTCCGCTGTCATATTGACTGCACGTTCAACTTTGTTCGGATCGAGACCACGGCCTTTCACGATATAATGCACATGAATTTTTGTGAAAACCCTGGGGACTTCATCGGCGCGCTCGGCTTCGATTTCCACCTGGCAGTCACTGATCGACTGGCGTTGACGCTGAAGTATCAAAACCATGTCGAATGCAGTACAGCCGCCCAGGCCAAGCAGCACCATCTCCATAGGCCGAACACCCATGTTGCGGCCACCCTGATCCGGTGCACCATCCATAACGATTGAATGCCCGCTGCCGGATTCACCGACAAATGACATGTGATCCAGCCATTTTACTGTTGCTTTCATATTTGAACCTTAAAAGGTAATTACAGGTATTCGTAGTAGCGGTTTTAGCCGCGAATATTACTATGTCATTTCGACCGAAGGGAGACTAAATCGCCAGGAGCGATTTGCACAGCCGACTAAATTTGCACGGAGCAAATTTGAATGGCCGAAGTCCAGCCTGTAATGCGAATTACAGGATATATTTCGTAACGCTGGCCCGAAGCGCAGAATACATGGATGTATTCAGTAAGTCCGGTACTCTTCAATGCCGCTTGAAATTCCCGGATTACGCTGCGCTTCATCCAGGCTACAACTATAACAATCATTTGCGTTCTCTGCGCCTTGGCGTCTTTGCGTTCAACTCATCCGTTCAAATCAAACAACTCCGCCAGCTTTTCACCCGGTTCATCTGCTTTCATGAAGGCTTCGCCCACCAGGAATGTGTTCACATCATGTTCGCGCATCAGTTGCACATCCTGCACGGTAAGAATGCCGCTTTCTGTAACCACAATGCGATCATCAGGTATCTTGTCGAGCATATCAATCGTAGTCGACAAGCTGGTTTCAAAGGTGCGTAAATTACGATTGTTGATTCCTATCAGCCGCGCACCGGTTTCAAGCGCACGTTCGAGCTCTGCATCATCGTGCACTTCCATCAGCACATCCATCTGCAACTCGTGTGCCTGGTCGAGCAATGACTGCAAGCTGCCATCATCCAGCGCCGCCACGATTAACAAAATACAATCCGCATTAATTGCCCGGGCCTCGAACACCTGGTAGGGATCGATAATGAAGTCTTTACGAATCACCGGCAGTGAACAGGCATTTCTTGCCTGTTGCAGGTAATCTTCTCCACCCTGAAAAAAATCCCTGTCTGTCAGCACTGAAAGACAGGCCGCGCCGTGCTGCTCGTAGCTTCGCGCAATTGCAGCCGGATCAAAATTTTCACGCAGGATACCCTTGCTCGGTGAAGCCTTTTTGATTTCAGCGATGACCGCAGACTGGTCATTGGCAATACGCTTTTCTATTGCGGCGATAAAACCGCGCACCGGGTCAGCTACTTGTGCGCGTTTAATCATCGCCTGCATGCTGACGTTTTCAGAACGCTCGGCAATCTCTTCCGATTTACGCTGCAATATTGTATTCAGTATGTCCGGTCGGTTATCTGTCATTGTCTTGTTCTTCAGCTGTAGAAGTTCCGGCGTGATCTTAAATTTACTGTCAGATTCCGCATGATCGGAAACCGATCTACTCTGGATATGAAAGTCATTGTTCTCGCTAAGGCGCCAGGCACGCAAAGGTGACATGTATTTTTTGTTCCAGGAAAAAATATCGTTTCATATATCTTCCTTTGCGGACTTTGCGCCTTTGCGAGAGTAAACATCTGCAGCATTCTTATATGAACGAATTCGGTCGCCCTGACGAAGTAACTGCTTGAGTAAATACTGATTATCTCACTTCAGGCATTGGTTGCAGCTACCAGCTGATCGAGTTTCGCTGCAGCTTCACCGCTGGCGATAACTTCCTGCGCTCGGCTGACACCTTCAGCAAAACTGCCGGCCAGCCCGGCTGCATAGATTGCCGCACCCGCATTCAGGCAAACGATATCTTTCGCAGGCCCTGCCTCGTTAGCCAGCACTGACCTGATAATGCGCAGGCTGTCCTCTGCATCATCGGCCCTGATCTCGGATAAATCTGCCCGCTGCATTCCAAAATCTTCCGGCTGCACCGTGTATGTTGTTACTTCACCGCCCTTGAGCTCTGCAACGCGTGTTATCGAACCGATGCTTATTTCATCCAGGCCATCATCGGCATGCACCACCAGCACATGATCACTGCCAAGCTGTTTCAGCACCTCGGCCAGCGGTTCGACCCAGTCCTTGCTGAATACACCCAGCACCTGGTTCGGCGCACCGGCCGGGTTGGTCAGGGGCCCTAGAACGTTGAATATTGTTCGCACGGCCATCTCGCGACGTGGCCCGATGGCATGCTTCATTGCACTGTGATGCATGGGCGCAAACATGAAACCGACACCGATGTCGTTGACACAGGCAGCAACCTGCTCCGGTGTCTGTTCAAGATTTACACCAGCAGCCTCGAGTACGTCGGCACTGCCTGACTTGCTGGAAACCGAGCGGTTGCCGTGCTTTGCGACCTTGCCACCCGCAGCTGCAACAACAAAGGCGCTGGCCGTGGAGATATTGAAACTTCCGGATGCATCGCCACCGGTTCCGCAGGTATCAACCAGGTGCTCTTTATCAACATCGACCCGGGTAGACAAATCACGCATCACGCTGGCGGCTGCTGCCACCTCTTCGACGGTTTCGCCTTTCATGCGCAGGCCGATGAGAAAACCGCCGACCTGTGCCGGCGTTGCTTCGCCGGTCATGATCAAACGCATGACTGATGCCATCTCATCCGATGACAGGTTTTTATGTTCGGTAACCGCCTTGATTGCGGATTGCATATCCATAGTTATCTCGTTGCGTTGGTTAACATTTTGCGTTCGCCCTGTTGCAGTATTCGGCTTAAGTCGCGAGGAAATTTTTCAGCAGGCCATGGCCGTGTTCGGTAAGAATCGATTCGGGGTGAAATTGCACACCTTCAACAGCCAGCTGCTTATGCTTCACCCCCATGATCTCGTCCATCTCGCCATCCCCGGTTACGGTCCAGGCGGTGATTTCCAGACAGTCCGGGATGGTGTTCTTGTCAATCACCAGCGAGTGGTAACGGGTTGCAGTGAAGGGATTGCTCAGACCCTCGAAAACATATTTTCCCTTGTGATGCACCAGCGAAGTCTTGCCGTGCATGATTTCACGCGCATGCACGATATCACCACCGTATACCTGGCCGATACTCTGATGACCGAGGCATACACCAAGAATCGGCACTTCCCCGGCAAAGGCACGTATCACGTCCATTGATATACCGGCTTCATTGGGCGTGCAGGGCCCCGGTGAAATCATGATACGTTCGGGATTCATCGCCTTGAGCTCATCAACAGTGATCTCATCATTACGGAACACCTTTACGTCCGCACCCAGCTCACCCAGGTATTGCACCAGGTTGTAGGTGAAGGAGTCATAATTGTCGATCATTACTAACATAAGGTTTTCCGATAAACGCAAAGGCCACGAAGACACAGAGGCCGCAAAGCATATTAATAATTATTTATAAGTCGCCTGATCCCTTTTCTTACAACTAGCTCATTAAAATTTATCAGTAATCCAAGCTTCTTGTTCATTAAGCGAAGATAAGTCAGAAGCTGTGCCTTGTGAACAGCAGT
>WOR8_10002867_pt1 | contig 16927 bp, 17 predicted proteins | sample DeeMarSeWOR38_10_FD_19890 | JGI IMG/M metagenome (IMG submission 19890)
TTGGTCAATTCAATTTTTAGTGTGTCAACGCTAACCCATTATTTCAAACGTTATCATGAACCAGAAACCCGTCTCAAAGATTTGGTAAAACGGAAGACGCCATACAACCTGCGCTTCAACTTGGATCCGGCTTCGCCGGACCGCCGGTTAAGCGCAAATCGTTAGGTGGCTTTTAGTTATAAAATTGAAACTATCATTTTGAGGGATGATGGATCCGATCATTTCCGGAGTCATTGCTGGTATATTGGGGACTTTTGTGATGGACTTGTTAAATCATTTCCTCTCTAAATCTGGATTAATATCTAAAATAGACATAGGAATGATTGGAAGAATGGCTGTAGGTTGGACACATGGCCGTTTTTTCTATCATCATCCAGATGAAATAGAACAGGTTGATAAACAAGTTTTCTATGGCTACGTTGCACATTACCTTATCGGCATTGGTTTTGCATTTCCATATGTTATTGGTTGGATTCTCACTATCGGCGGACCGGTGTCTCCAACTTGGGCGGTTGCTTATGGTTTACTGACAACACTGGGCTCTTATTTCTTTATTTATCCATCCATGGGATTGGGTGCAATGGGTAGCCGATCACCCGAAGGTCTTAAGAGTCCTCTTTCCAGTCTGGCTAATCACTTATTCTTCGGTGTGGGCATGGCAATAGGAATTTTAATTTTTTAATACAAAATAAAAACCGCCTAACACACTTATTAAAGGTCGAAAGTCCCGCCTTACGCGGATCTTCGACAAGCACAAAAAGTCCACCTGTTCGTTTTTTAGCAAGAAACGACAATGTAAGTATACTGGTTACTCACACACACATCAAAAGGATAACGATCTTTCTAAAATGCATGAACCGGACTAAATCAGCTGACTTTCATTCTATTAGAACAGGCTGGGTGGCTGAACCACCTGCACTAAACACATATCTGAGCTCATTTGTTCTTTAAATTACCGTAATTGCCTATACGGCGCCGGAATTACCCTGGATACCCTATGCTGTGCTATTCAAGAGCAAATTGGCCTTCCGATCAGAATCCGGTTAGGCTATGGCTACCGTGCCCGAGGCAGGCGGGCCACTAAGCGTCAGCTGTTAGGCAGCGCAGAGATTCCGTCAAAAAGAGGTAGACAATGGTGATAGCTGGTAGAACACCAAGAGACTATTTTCTGGCTTCAAGGGAATCCTTCATTTTTATTCTGGTCCTGTCGAGCGTCAGCGTAATAGGGAGACTAACCGGCAACTTTTCCGTTTTCGTAAGATATCTTCCGTTCGCAGGGCTTTTAATTATTGGCTGGGCTGGTTGGCGCACTGTAAGAAAATACAGATTCAACACAGCACAGACCTCGGTGGTTGGGTTCGGTCTTTCCTTTGCCAGTCATTGGACGTTGCCAATTTTCCACAGCTTTGCAGAGGCCTCGTTATTGTTTGTCGTGAACTCTATCGTGTTTATCGCTGCGATCCTTTGCGGGGGATTTTTAGCTAAGAAAGTAACAATCACATGAATTGGCAAGGTCCCTTGCGACAGCTTTCGCCGGCCCGATGGGGCGGTGGAATTCAGGCGCATCTGATGGTGTCGTTAGACCGCTATATAAATGCGTCGATTTAAAGTCTGATTTAATTATCATACAAAATAATATGGAGAATTAAATGATTGTAAAATCAGGACCCGAAGGATATAAACCTGTAATTGAAGGTATGAAACTCAAGAATCTTACACACGGTGATAAAATGCATCTCACTGAAGTTAAGCTAAAAAAGGGCGCGATCATACCTGAGCATAAACATCCGCAGGAACAAACCGGCTATCTAATCTCTGGTAGATTAAGATTTTTTAACGGTGATGAGGAAGCTATTGCTCTACCAGGCGATAGTTGGATTTTTTTGGGTGAAACATTGCATGGAGCAGAAGCATTAGAAGACACAATCGTACTCGAATGTTTTTCTCCTGCTCGGGAAGATTATCTAAAACTATAAATTATATTAAAAATGTTATCACAAGGCTACCAAACATATATTTATCCTTAAAATTCAAGAGAAAATAGTGCCCCGATACGAAAAAGAAGAATCTTATCATGCTTTGGTGCAAGATGAACGTGTAAATTTTAAAAGACAAGAAAATATTCATACAATCAGGATGGCAAAGGCAGTTTGCATGAATACAATCTGAGTTAGCAGAAATGGTTCGATGATTGACAATAAGGCCTGTGGTGCGGCCGGAATGTTTTTGTGCAGGATAATCTTTCCAGCTTGATCGAGGATACAGACATACATATTTTTGGTATATCCTGAAGGGATCCTCCAATGGAATCCTTTGGACCTTTAAGACAGATCGGTCCCGCCTGCCTGACGCCAGGCAGGCAATAATACCGAAGTTGACCGAAACAGCCGCATGGATCACATGTTTAATCTGCTATTTTTTCATAACGCGGTTTCCTTCTAAATACGGTGAGGATTCGGCAACGTAAAACTGCCGTTAGGGGCCAATCAATTACATCGACAAACATAAAGGAATTAAAATGAAGCCACCAGCTGATAAGGATTCTGTAATCGCCCGATACATGGAGGGACCGGCAATACTTGAGAGAGCCCTTAAGGGTTTGAAAGAAGCTGATCTGGATACTGCTCCCTCTAAAGGTGGTTGGACTATCCGGCAAATTGTTCACCACATTGTAGACGGTGATGATATTTGGAAAATATGTATTAAACAAGCGCTTGGTAACGATCGAAGCGAATTCTCACTGGATTGGTATCGTGCATTTCCGCAGGACACCTGGGCTGACCGTTGGGCATATGCGCAGCGGCCGGTTGATATATCTCTGGCTATGCTCAAGGCTATCAGAGACCACGTGATCCAGCTTCTTGAGCATGTGCCGGATGGATGGGACAAAACTGTGAGATTTCGTGAACCAAATGGTGATATAGAGATTGTACCGGTTGGCTTTATCATCGAGATGCAGGCTAACCATGTTATGCATCATTTACAACAAATTGAATCAATTTTAAGATAGATTATGGCTCCAAACAGGTATTTATCCATGAAGAAATTGAATAGTTTTATTGCGTGGTCTAGCTGGTTTACTATAATTCTGGTAATGGGGTCAATCGCTTAAAATGCGACTACATACAATACATAGGGGCAACTAATTGCAGCTGGCAACAAGGTTCAAATTCAACATGCTTCTGCGATGGCTCAACCAGGCTATTTTGATGAGAGTAAAAAAAATATCGTGAATATCGTAACCAACATTCCTTTATCGGATGAGGCGGTTGAAGATCGGTTGGATCTGATTGACAAGGGCAGCGACAAGAAGACGTTTTGGGGAGGGCGCAGGAATGGCAAGAATGGCCATAAAAAAAGCACACAGCAGATCACTGCTGCTCTTAATATTAATGACACAACGGAGTTAATTGATGATTTGAAATAGCTGATGCTTCCACTTCATTTTCTGTGGGGGCAAAAGATCAATTCAAACCTTTATCCTGTGCAGAGCGTATCAAGAAAGAGTTGCGGGAGACTCAAGTCAGGGTGATTACGGACTCCGATCATTTTTTATCTTGGAAATAGGGAGAAGAGGTGTCTCAAATTCTTATAGAGTTTTCCATTGAAGGGCGGGGCAATGGCATAAGTCCCAAAATTCATTTTTTAGAAAGTTCTGATAATGCAAATACTATGGCTCATCGCTTAGCGCTATCTCACGGTCTGACACCTTTTAAAATGACTAAGTCGGTGCCGCATATCATCAGCCGTTCGGCAGGATATGAAACCGGAGGTTGCATTACATGACAACTTCTTGTCGCATATTGTGGCGAAACTGTGCCCTGAAAGCTGATTCGGAGATATTGGCTATAGACAGGATGGAAGACCATATTGCTCCTATTGATCCAAACGCAGCGAAGGTTCGGGAACTCATTTCCAGTCTCGAACTGTGCCATCACAAGGCCGATCGATGGGTCTACAATATTATCGAGGCGATCGGAGCAGGAGAGACGAGAAAGGGTTTAGGTACCCGTTCGCCCGGTCAGCAGCACCCCAGTGAAACAGTGTGGCAGAATGCATGCGCCGCCCTTACGGCGTGGTGTGCAGGCTGTCCGAGTATGAAGATCAATTTGTCTATCGAAACTGTACCCGCGTCTCGACTCGTGGCTTGCCTCGGGGTGCGTTCGCCGCTGAAAGAATGGCAGGTCCAACGGGTTATTGAGAAAATCCGCAGCGTTATCCATTGGCCGCGATCGGCTGACGATCCGGCAGCAAAGTACGTGTGGATTCTTTTAAGCGCAGGTGAGTATGAATTTACTTATTTGAACCAGTGCCCGGAACATTACAGGGAACACGAGGATTTCTGGCAGACAACAGTCCGGACCATCATACATGACACTGAAAATGGCAATAAGGCAAATCTGTCGTTAGGCCTTGCCATCGACATGCTTATGCCGTGCCACTGGAGATTTGTGGAGAATCTCTGGATTGTTCTCGAGGCGATTGGCGGGAAGCTCAATCCGGAGAAGCCCTTTGCAGCATGTGGCAGGAATATAACCCTGTTACCCATTCGGGGACGGATGGAAATCGTTTCCAATACGCTTAAAGTCTTTTATGGCGATCCGGAGCCAGACCAGAAGTTAGATAGAAATTTGCTGGTGCTGCTTGGAAAACCGACGGAAGTAAAGAAATGGCTTGCCGCTTCCTTAGACAAGACAATAAGGCTTCAACTGAGCCCGCCAGCTGAACTAAGAACGATATCCGCCTTGGACGGGCCAGAATGGATTAAGCAGCAAAACGCCGATTGAGGCTATCAGGAAATTTGAGGATCTGCTGCACCGGGTGGCAATACCGTTGTGCTCCAAACTTGCCAGCAAGGGATATGAGGCTCATTCACCATGCGTATGCAGAGAAAGTACGAAATCAGAAAAATTTGTTCAGATGATGCTGCGTGGATCCGTCAAATTATTAAAAATCATTGGGGAGATGAGTTCACTGTGGTTCATGGTGATATTTATTATCCGCATAAACTTTCTGGTTTTGTAGCGATAGATTCATTGGATCAAAAAATTGGACTTGTAACCTACTCTATACAAAAAATGGAATGCGAAGTAGTGACGCTTAATAGTGTCAGGGAAAAGATGGGAATTGGAACGGCTTTAATGAGTGCAGTGAGAGAAATTGCTATAGAAAGAAAATGTAAAAGGGTTTGGCTGATTACGACGAATGATAACCTTCATGCCATCGGTTTTTATCAAAAGCTGGGGTATGAATTGGTTGCCATACATCGAGGTATGATAGAACAATCACGTCAGATAAAACCTTCAATTCCACTTATTTCTTCCGACGGCATACCGTTGCGGGATGAAATAGAATTAGAATTACCTTTAAGCAAATGACTTAACAGGTATTTATCCTTTAAAATCCCGCCACAGTTATTGCCATTTGGCAGAAATCCAGGCGGATATTCGACAATAGAGAAAAGTATCCTCATACGAAAAAAGCATATATCATTATCTTAAAAGTATCTTGCCCGCCTTTTATTTTCGGGTCCTGCAAAGTGAGAGTGTAAATTTTACCAGTCAAGAAAAATAGGTAATGACCGGATGTGTTATGGTTAAACATGTTATTTCGTTCAAGTGTGTTTTTTGTTTATCCACTTTTTTGGTGATTTCAGTTTCAGGGCCGGCTATTGGAAATAATACCATTGAACAATTTGACGAGATTATTCGCTTTTATTATGACAATGGTGAATTCAACGGCTGTGTTCTGATTGCTAAAAATGGGGAAATTATCTATGAAAAAGCTTTCGGATATTGTGATTATACGCGTTCCGAAAGGTTGACCACAGATTTTCAGTTTCGTCTGGCCTCGGTATCGAAGCAGTTCACTGCAATGACAATTATGATTTTGAAGGAAAGAAGGTTATTACATTACGATGAGCCAGTGGTAAAATACATGCCGGATTTTCCCTACAAGAGTGTAACTGTCAGGCATTTGTTAACCCACACATCCGGCTTGCCGGATTATAACAGCCTGTTTGAAAAAGAGCGTGAATCGGAAGGATTAAAAAAGAAGGTTGTTTCCAATAAGGATGTGTATGATTTATTGCTAAAATATGCCCCGCAACAAAAATTCAGCGCGGGTGATGAATATGAATATTCTAATACGGGTTACAATGTCCTTGCTTTATTGGTTGAGCGCATCAGTGGCCAGTCTTTCCAGGGCTTTACCGCGGAGAATATCTTTCGACCGCTGGAAATGAGCAAGAGCTATGTCAATCCGCCGAATGGCATATTAAACGACGAACACCGAGCAAAGGGCTTTAGTCTCAATCCAGATGGTGACGGGTATAGTGCGAGGGACTGGAATTACAAAAATGGCCTTTACGGCGATGGAGGTGTCATTTCGACTATCCATGACCTGCTTTTGTGGGATATTGCACTCCGATCCGAACAACTTGTGGATAATGCGACCCTTGATGAAGCGTTCACTCAAGTCACACTCAACGATGGCTCCATACGTGAATATGGTTTTGGATGGTCTGTGATCAAACAAGACAGTGGGACCATTATGGCGCATGGCGGCGGCTGGTTGGGGTATACGGCAGGAATTATGCGTGATTTATCAACCGGTCAAACAATCATTCAGCTATGCAATATGCCAAGTAAACGTCTGATTTTTTCTTTGTGGGATATTTTAAACGGGCGGAAAGCCGTGCTTCCGGAATATGTCAACATTACTTTTACGGTTCAGTCAGATCAGCTGGCAGGTACAAACGTTGTATGTATTACCGGAAATCACAAAAATCTTGGAAGCTGGAATCCCGGGAAGATCATTTCAAGATGACTTTTATATTCTTTTTTATTACATCTTGTGTGTAAACACATAGTCAAGACAGGATAATCCACTGTTACCGTAAATATCCTAAATCAAATTTTTTTTTCAATATTCCTATAGCCAAAATAAGCAAATAATGCGTACACCAGTATGAACAGGCCGCAAATCACAATAACAATAAATAGTTTTTCCAGGGCGGCATTTACAGAGAGAGGCTGATCTAACAGTACGTTATATTTAATCAACGTAAAAAGAAATCCAACTATAACAAAAATACCATAGATTAAAAATACCGTTCGCAACCGTATTTTTGGAAATGTTATACCACCCAGATATAATATAGCTGAAATGGCGACGGCAACATTGAATACCAAAAGATTTGCAATATCCGTAAATTCATCAATGTTTTGGTGCAATACGAACTGTCTGTAAACGAGTATAATACTTAGCACGAGAATGTTAATGAAATACATGACCGTGCACACTTTTCTGATCGTACTGATGTTGCGTTCATCAATATTTTTTATAAAGGATTTCATGATTAATCCTCCCAAAAGAGTTGATCTAATGTTTTATTTAACGTTTTAGCAATTTTTATGCATAATTTTAATGAGGGATTGTATTTTCCTTTTTCGATTAATCCAATTGTTTGTCGTGTGGCATTAACTTTATCGGCAAGTTCTTGTTGAGAGAGATTATTCTCGATCCTCGCTATTTTAAATTTCATATTTATTTGATTTTTCATAAGAGTAATGTAATAAATATTTACCTAATTGCAAATTATAATATGTAATTTGTTATATATATATTGCATTCACTTAGTTACTACGTTCAGGATAAGATAATGTTTCATTTTTCGCTCAATTTTTTTTGACGATGGATAATATTCTTGCAAATTATGATGAGTTTTTAGAATTTGCATCGGAATTGAAGGAAAATAAATCAGATCTGCCGCTAACAATGGTATTGCCGGACCCTTCAAGTGCACTATGAATTCTTCCGGCTCGAGTACTTAAAGGCTCTGCACCGGTCATGACACACCGATCTGCGAATGACAGATAAAGGCATATTTATCATGTGCAGGAACTATATGACTGGCTTTTAAAGTACGAAAAATCAGAATGATATAATTATTCAGCTATAACAATAGTTTCAATCTGATTCTCACCGGGGACGGTGAGTATGCCAGCAAAGACCGTGAAGTGTATACCAGGTCTGTTGCGCGGTTCAGGTGTATGAATGGAGTAAATATGAAGATAATATTTAGATGTTTTTCGGTACTGATTGTATTGGCCGGTTGTGAGACGGGGGTCAATGAAAACAAGGTATACGATTATTCAATCGAGCAGCAGATGAATTGTTCTTGTCCGCAGGCTGGTGTATGGGTTAAATTATATGTAAAGGCAGATACGGTTGCTGATGCCATCAGAATTTCAGATAATTACCAGTTAAAAAAAGAAGAACGGACACCTTATAAATCAATCAAAGTACTTTTTGATCTGATAGCAGAATTGGATACAGCAGCCTGTATGGTGACCATCCGGATAGACTCTGTAAATAATTATCCAACGTATATTTATTCCAATACTAAGCCGGTGGTAAAAGGTGATACTGTAATGATTATCACCGATGCACAATGGTCTTACCTAACGAGAAATTATATCAGGTTAAAGTAAAGAGTACTGCCTGGAAATCCGATCAAGCGGATCTGCTTCACCTGGGCTGCATAATGACTACCTTTAGCCTGAAACAAAAATAGGGAGAAAAGATAGTATGAATCCTAAAAAGTATTTATCGACTATCATATTTATACTTTATCCTCTATTGTTTATTATCAATGTTCGTGGTCAGAAGTATGAGAATAGTATATTCGTTCAGGTTGATGCGGGTAAGGATACCATAAGCAGGCATATTTACGGACATTTCGCAGAGCATCTCGGACGGTGTATATATGATGGTATCTGGGTAGGGCAAGCGTCGTCAATTCCAAATACGGATGGCATCAGAAATGATGTGGTCAAAGCACTCAAAGAAATAGGCATACCAAATGTCCGGTGGCCGGGAGGATGCTTTGCCGACGAATATCACTGGAAAGATGGTATCGGGCCAAAAGATCAGCGCCCAGCCATGATCAATACACATTGGGGAGGTATAACTGAAGATAACAGTTTTGGCACGCACGAATTCATGGATCTATGCGCAAAGCTCGAATGCGAACCTGTGATCTGCGGCAATGTCGGCAGCGGCACTGTACAGGAAATGTCACAATGGATTGAATATCTGACCTCCGACAATGTCAGCCCGATGGCCACCCTGAGAAAAGAGAATGGGCGCGAAATGCCCTGGAAGGTAACCTACTGGGATATTGGCAATGAGAACTGGGGCTGCGGCGGTAATATGACTGCCGAATTCTATGCGGATCTAATGCGGCGTTTTTCGACATACTGTAAAAATTATGCAGACAATAAACTGTACAAAATAGCATGCGGCCCATATGGCGATGATTATTACTGGATGGAAGTTTTAATGCGGGATGAAAAGAACCGGAACGCCTTTGACGGTATATCGCTGCATTATTACACAGGGACGTGGGGGTGGAAAAATCGTTCTGCGACGGAATTTGGAGAAAAGGATTGGTTCGATATATTGGAAAAAGCCCTTGGAATAGATACGATTATTATAAAACAAAAGGCCATTATGGATAAATATGATCCTGACAAAGAGAAAGGCCTGATCGTTGATGAATGGGGAACTTGGTATGAGGTGGAACCCGGCACCAATCCCGGCTTCCTTTATCAGCAGAATACCTTGCGCGATGCTCTGGTTGCAGCAATTACACTGGATATCTTTAACAGGCATTGTGATCGGGTAAAAATGGCGAATATCGCACAAACGGTCAATGTACTTCAGTCAATGATCCTGACCAAAGATAAAGAAATGGTGCTTACCCCTACCTATTACGTCTTCAAAATGTATCAGGTCCATCACGAAGCCACATGGTTGCCCTTACGTTTAACATGTGAAAATTACACGTATAATAACAATTCGATCCCTGCCATCAGCGCATCTGCTTCTGTTAATGCAGATGGCCTGATTCATATTACAATGACCAACCTTAATCCCGGAAAACCAATAACATTGACATGTGAGCTCCGTGGAAAAGGGGAAGCATCAGTTAAACATGGTGAAATTATATCCGCTGACGAAATAAATTCTTATAACGACTTCGGCAGGCCGGAGAAAGTTACTATACAAGAATTTAAATCTGCGAAAATAGAAAATGATATTCTTACGGTTTACTTGCCTGCTAAATCAATAGTAATGTTAGAGCTAGAATAATTTAGTCTATAAATAATCTGGCTGATTTTAAAAAGGCAACCAACCCCGGCTCCGACGGGGCGGATGATTTTCGATACACTTGCAAAGTAAAAATTTGAATGAGATCGGCCATGAGATCAAAAATAACCATTTTTATGAATATTAATGTTTCCCTCGTTTTAGTCACAATGATATTATTTTGTTTAACCGGTTGCAGAAAAAATCAAACTAATTATAAGGTATTCATAATTACGGGGGGAAAAAAAATTGAGAGAGAAAGTTTTTTTAAAATTTTTGATGATTTAAGTACCATTGACTATAAGGAAATAACCCAGCCCCAGGCGAATGATATGTACTCTTCACCTGAAATTGATCGTATTGATGTATTAATTTTCTATGATATGGTGCAGAAAATAAATGAGGAGCAAAAATTAGCTTTTTTACAGGTTTTGAAAAATGGGAAAGGGGTGATTTTTTTACATCATTCCCTTGTATCTTATCAAGAATGGTATGAATTCGAGAAAATAATTGGTGGGCGCTTTTATCAATCAACCAATAAAGCAGATAGTAATAAATACCCTCAGTCTACTTATCGACATGATGTTATGATTCCTGTTCAAATAGTGAATGCGGATCATCCTGTTACAAAGGGAGTAGACGATTTTGTAATTCATGATGAAGTGTATGGCAATTATAAAATATTGCCCAATGTTGATCCGTTGCTTTCAACTACGCATCCTGAAAGTGAAAAGGTTATCGGATGGACAAACACCTATGGAAATTCGCGGATAGTGTATATTCAATTGGGTCATGATCATCATGCTTTTGATGATCCACACTATCGTCGTTTAATAAAGCAGGCCATTGAGTGGGCCGCACGGTATTAATTAAAATTAGAAATGTGTGGATAACCCATATATGAAAGGTTCAAAATCCAGCCTGACACGAATCTCCGACAAGATAAAATTGTATCACAATTGGACGAAACAACATTTATTCGTTTTAAATATAAATGACGACATCTACCAGTGATCTGATTTTGATTTCCCATACGGCATAAAAGATTTGTCTTCGGCCTGTTAATCTGTATGTTGATTAACGAACAGATCGGCGTATACGGTCGCACATTCTAAGACGAACCGTTAGTCTAAATTTCGCATCTATAATTCACGGAAAATATTCATGGAGCATAATATGCATCAGGGTAAGCTTACAAGCCAAGAGGATGAATCCATCTTGAATCAGAAAAAATTATGTCAAGCGGAAAATAAATATCCCCAAAAAACGAAGGCCTACATTACGCATTATATTATGCTAAAAAAATTAATCCAATTCGTCTCTGCTTATTTAAAAATACTCATTACTGCAATGTTGCTGCTAATTCAAACAAATTGCTTTGAAATGGATAAAGACAACGTCTTTTTTCTCTCTTTCCCGGATGATCATACACTGGCGTTATGGTTGTTTGATGAAGATGAATATAATTATACCACTTTATGTGACGCCGGCGCATACCATTATGATTTACGCCTGATGCCTCAAGGAAGCTTATCTCCGGGTAAATTTGGCAACTCGTTAACCATGTCTGGTAGTTCCGGACATTCCGTCGCCTATGCCGGATTTGCGGGCAAAGTGGTCAATAATCACATTCGCCTGCCGGATGGACAGATAAGCGGACTATGGGGGCCGACCGAAGGGCCGGCCGAATTGTTGAACGTTCTGGCTGGTTCAGACTGGACCTTTGAGTGCTGGATGCGGCTCGATAGTCTGAAGGAACAGAATGTGCTGTTCGAGATGGGGCAGGGGTATGATCCCGGGTTTTCAGTAACATTAAACGATTCTGGCCAATTTATCCTGAATGCAGCGTATTCAGGTGTTGCCGCCCGAATAATCCCGGGACAGAGCATATCGCACACACACGACTGGCGTCATCTCGCATTCAGTCTGACGGAGTCAACTATCCGGGTTTTCATTGACGGTAAAGAACAATCAAACATTCAGATTCATTCGATCCAGAAACAGCCATTGCCTGATATTCAAAAACCTGAGAACCGGGAACATGAACATCGTGATTTCGGAACGATGTCTTATGACGAAAGACGCAGACATCGTTTTAATCTAACCATCGGGCATGCACGATCCGGCGGTATCATCATGGCCGGTGCCATAGATGAGATCCGTTTTTCAGATACTTCGCTTTATGCAAATGATTTTGAGCCGCCTGCAAGCTTCGCACGAAAATCGGGTGCTTACGGTGCCAGAATTTCCAAACCGGTCTCACCCGCCAGACTGCCGCTTTTGTTCGAAAATGTTGAATCGGGTAAACCACTGCAATTTGGTTTGCGAAAATATGTCTTTATTGATGATGCCATAATCGATACATCCTGCGGCGTGAAGATAATGATGAACCAGCCGGTGCTGAGGCAGGAAATTGATTTCAAGCCGAGAAAAAGCGCCTGGCGGCCGACTGTCGTGGATGTTGATAATAAAGTTCATCTTTACGTCCCTGAGGGATATGATTCGGAGTTAGGCCGAACCTTTCTGTATACTTCACTCGATGGAATTCATTTTACCGAACACAAAAACAGTCCGGTGATTACAAATCTCCCATTATATGGCACATTTTTCGAAGATAAAAATCCGAATATTCTCAGGGAGGAAAAGTATAAATTGACATCATGGATAGCCAACCGTGGGATCCATCTGTTTTTTTCACCTGACGGGATTAACTGGCGAAGGAATGAAACACTGATTTTGCCGTTGGTCAGCGGTGGCAGTGCCGAATCATATTATGATGATCAACAAGGCCGGTATGTCTTATTTATACGACGTGATACAAGTTTCAGGACATCTACGTGTCCCGGTGGAGCCAGGCAATGCATACTATTCGAAACACAAGAACCGGCTAAAACCTGGCCTTTTAAACATCTCGAGCAACCATACTATGAAGGTTGGACCCTTCCTGCAGTTACCTGTGAAGGACCGGTGATATTTGATGAGACTGAATCCGGCCAGGCATACCGGTCACGAGTTATCAAATATCCGTGGGCGCCGGATGTGTATCTGGCATTTGTGTGGCGGTTTCCCAGCGATCAGGGCGATGATCCTGCCAGGCATGTAGATCTGGGTGTCAGCAGAAACGGAAAGCAATGGAAATTTTTTGAGCCGACACAGGGCTGGTACATTCCGATCAAAGATGACCATGATGCGGAACAGCTCTCTCTTTACGGTTTGATTCTTCGCGGTAATGAAATATGGCAATATACCGATCATGGCGGACCGCATGGTGGTAGTCCACCGCGTACCTATTATAGATGGAAACAGCGGCTTGATGGATTTACATCGCTCGACGGATCGGGCTCTGCTGTTACCAGGCCGGTAATTTTTTATGATTCAAATGTCAGATTGATTCTGAACTCAACCGGTATAATAAAAGTAGCTGTCGTTGATGAAGACGGGAAGGAATTTCCTGAATTCTCCATTTCAAAATGTGATTCGGTTTCAGATTCGGTCTCAAATTTAATCAGTTGGTCTGGTAAATCTGATTTAAGCCTGTTCTCCGGAGTTCCGATTCGACTGAGATTCGAATTTACAGGAGCTAAATTGTATGCATTTGAACTAAAACGTTTATGAATTTTTTGGAACTGAAAGGTCCTCCAGAACTTTTAGTTATTTTATATTGCCAAATAACCATTGCAGTAGGTGGACCGGCGCATGGCTTCGCAGGCAGCAGTTAATTGAGATTACCTTTGGCCAGCAGCTTGGGTTATGCTGTCAGTAAACTCGAATTATTAATTATGGAGGCAGAGTCCAATCAGTGGGGCCTATCAGGCAAGAAATTCTTTCCGGCATTAAGTCTGAAAAACAGTTGGCACAGGTGAAGAAATATCTTAAAGCTTTTCCCATTACGTTATCCAAAACGAGGATTTTGAACCAGCTGCGGAGTATAATGATATCTGTCGACGAAAAGGTATTCAGGGGTCAGATACTGATTTTTTTATTTGTGCTATCTCCAGCAGGCATAATTTGCCTATTTTTACCCTTAAACAGGATTTTACTCACTTTCAAAATTTGATCACAATCAGACTATATCAACCACCGGAATAATTTGGATATTCTGCCCTATGAGAACACGATCAAGCGGATCTGCCGAGTGTAGTCCTTTATTCTGAAAGACTACCCTTAGAAGCGTGCTTGATTATAAACCGTTAGCAACCATATTTTAGTGATAAAATGAGAATAGATATATTTATCAAATTGTTTATTCTGCATACTCTGCTTTTTGGAAATCTTGCAACAGTCACAGCAAAACATTTCAGTATTCAGGTAAAATCATTCCCGATGACTGAAAAAGCGTATGCCTATCAATTCTATAACGATCTGAAAGATGCCGGCTATTTTGTGTACATGCATAAAACAAAAATTGATAAGAGATGGTGGATCAGGATAAAAATCGGAATTTTTAATTCTTCTGATGCAGCGGATCGCTTCGGCAAAGGAATTAAAACAGAGCTGGATCTCAACCTCCGTTCATATGATCGTCGGGCTTATTATCAGGTTCTTAGGAATCGCCCTTGCAGATGCTGCTTCGGCATACCGAACGCATGGACCCGGAATGCAAACAGCCTCGATACTTCTTTCCCTTTGTTCCAGCATAATTTCGTATTACAGAAGAATTGATATTTAACTAAGAATAGTCTCAGCTAAAATACTGATTTCGAATTGCATTGATTTGTGCTTATTGTTTGAAGACCCTTATTCATAGAGTCAATCGGATCCGCCACCTGGCATGCTGTTTATAGTCTACCGTAAGGTCTTCCTGCCGCATGGATAAAATTTTTTATATATCAATTGTCCTGACCTGACTATTTGTTTACACAAAAGATGTAATAAAAAAGAATATAAAAGTAATCTTGTAAAGATCTTCCTGGCTGCCGCATCCGGATTTAAAACCAGAAAGATCCCAACGGTCCAAAGGACTCCTTTGGAGGATGACAACTTAATGGCCTGACGGTTATTACTAATATGTAAACTCATAGTCAAGACAGGACATATAAAGTATACTTTGAATCGGAGTGAATGTTATGATTAAATCAAATTATATAATTATCATTATTCTTTTGTTTTCCCCTGGTTGCTCAACGCATCAAAATAAGACCGATATCCAAGGGGAAATCAAAAAGATCCGCGCGGCAGATCGGTCACTGCTCATGGCCGAGGCCCAACGGAATCTGGCAGATGTAATGCGGTATATTGACAAAGGAGCAATATTCCACCTGCCAAACATACCCCCTGTCACCGGGAATAAAGCGATACTTGATTTTTATAAAGAATGGTTCAAGATACCATACAGTGGCATATTTTGTGAATCTGATACTATAGTGATTTCTTCGTCCGGCGATTTAGCTTATCTTGTCGGAAACAGTTATTTTGAGTTTGATACACCGGACGGAAAAAATCAAGTGGACGGGAAATATACCACAATCTGGCAAAAAACCCATGATAAATGGCTGTGTGTTTTTGTCAGCTGGAGCGGAAACGAGCCTGCTGAATAATTGCTATTCGCTGCTCATGAACAAATAAAGTGGATCCGCCAGCTTGCGGGGGCCGTATCCTGCCGGTTGGATTGACTACTCAGGAGGAGAAGGACTGGGATTATTGACTGGCGTTTTATACAAACTTGAGGATTAACGTCGAAGAGAGTATTTTACTGCAGCTATGGTCTTACAATCCGCTTAACAGAATAGTTTTAAACGTGCATAAATTGAAAGTGTGAGCAGACCCGCCGTCTGTTAGTAGTGAAATTCGGTCTGCAATAAATAGGAGCATTAAGATGGATCAGATATTTCCCTATGCCAATCTTGTTACTGGCATTCTGGTACTGATTGTTGGTTTTGCCGCTCACTGGGTCGCACAGCTGATCTCCGTCATAAACTGGGAATTTGCGACAAAAATCGGACTCCAGGAAAAGAGGATGCCAAGGGAATTCAAGGTTTATGAGCATGCCATTTCCACTGCAGATGCCCTGATAGGTTGGATATATGGTATAGCCGGTGCAGGTCTCATACTGAATATTCCGTGGAGTCATAAACTTTTATGGTTTCCGGGGATCATTCTACTTTACCATGGTATCTGCGTTTGGTTCTGGATGGGTAATCAAAAGAAACTTGGTTTTCAACTTGTCACCGGTTCTTTCAGGATTATCTGGAGTTCACTAAATCTTATTACCGGAATTCTTGCAATAATTCATGCATGGCAGGCAGGTTAATCAATCGATTAACGGGATGAATCATGCAGGTTTGCCCGTGATTCCATTTGTTAGAATTGCGAAACAGGTATTAGTTACGGACGTGATATTAATCCTAAAAGAGATTTTTTGTAAGTTATGCTTCAAGATTGTAAAATATTAAGCTGGTTCACGATAGGTTGAATTATTTAAATAACTTTTCACCTGACCGTGAAATTCCATGGTGATTTGCATGGATTCACTCTGAGTGCGCTGCATGGTCAGGCCGTCGCTTATTGTCGGCGTTTAGCTGTATAATCGCTCATAACTGACTGCAATCAAATTTGCCATGAATACAATTCCCTATAAAAATATGCTGATTTTCTTTTGGAGCGGAACCGGCAACTCCTACCGGGTTTCAACCTGGCTGGGAGAGAACGCCGAAAAAAATGGTTTACCTACAAGAGTTCTCTCGATTGCTCAAAACAAACGCATTGAGAAAATAAATGGCGGAAATGACAGCCTAACAGGATTTGTTTTTCCTACGCACGGGTTCAACGCCCC
>WOR8_10005307_pt1 | contig 16926 bp, 18 predicted proteins | sample DeeMarSeWOR38_10_FD_19890 | JGI IMG/M metagenome (IMG submission 19890)
AGGTTGTTCAGCGGGCAGCCGAGCCTGATGATGTCATCACTCACGCTGCCGGCCTGGCCGCGGATAATGTCGATCAGTGTGCGCAGCGGCTGTTCGGACGCCTGCAAGGGCCGTAACCAGTTGTCCTCCACGTAAGCGCGGATGACCGTGTCGATCACGGCCATGGCCAGGGACTTCTTGCTGCCGAAATGGTGGTACAGGCCGCCCTTGGTGATGCCGGCGGCGGCCAGCACATCGTCGAGGCGCATACCCTGGTAGCCGTGGCGATGCATCTCGGCAAACGCGGCCTCGATGATGCGCTGGCGGGTCGCCTCGGCGTCGCGGTCAACGGCCTGTGCGGTAGCTCTCATGCGCAGTGTTCCGGGTGTGTGGATTTGAACTATTCCAATAAAGACAGTGGCTTAGTGACATACCGACTGGATGGTTTGTAGTATAAGCCGCGCGTTAGCAACACGCAACGATCCCTACCCACACCCCAGAGGAGACTTCCGTCATGAGTGCAATGCGCATGGTGTTTGTAACCTTCTTCGCCCTGATCCTGATCGGTATGTACCTGACCGGCTTCCAGACGGCACACTGGTTCCTGTACATCCCCGCCGCCGCGGCGGCCTTCGCCGGCATCCCCGGCCCGGGTGTTCAGCGCCCTGGGCTTCAAGGGACAGCTGCCGGGCAAGAATATCTAGCCCGCATACGGCCCGGCCAGCCGTACAGGCCCCGCGTGTCACCCGCACGCGGGGTCCTGTCGTTTTAATGCACCGGTCTGCCGACCCGGCTGCCGTGTTGTGTGATAATACCGCCTCCCGGAATTCGCACGAACGGCATCGTTTCACCAGGTAGCACATGTCCACCCGCAACCCGCTGACAAACCCGGACTCTCTGGCAAGTCCGCTGGCACCGCTGTTGCCGGAAGACGGCACGCTGTCGTGGGAAAAGCTCGAGGGTGACAGTCTGTCGCTTGCCCTTGGCCGCGCCGTACAGGACCGGGACGGACTGCTGGTGGTGGTGACGCCGGACATGCAGACCACCGACCTGCTGTACGGGCAGCTGGGCTTTTTTCTCGCCGGCAGCGAGACCACGCGGCACGTCTTCCCCGACTGGGAGACCCTGCCCTATGATGTCTTTTCACCGCACCAGGACATCATCTCCGGTCGGCTCTCGACACTCTACCACCTGACCGGTATCCACCATGGCGTGCTGGTCATCCCGGTCGCCACGCTGATGCAGCGCCTGCCGCCGCGCGAGTTTCTCTACCGCAACAGCCTGGTCATGCAGCGCGGCGAACGCCTCGACCTCGATTCCATGCGCGGCCGGCTGGACAGTGCCGGCTATCGCTGCGTCTCGCAGGTCATGGAACACGGCGAGTTCGCTGTGCGCGGCTCGCTGCTGGATCTGTTTCCCATGGGCAGCGAGGTGCCGTTTCGCATCGACCTGTTCGATGACGAGATCGACTCCATCAAGACCTTCGATATCGACTCGCAGCGTTCCATCGAGTCACGCGAGGCGATCAACCTGCTGCCGGCGCGTGAATTCCCGCTGCACGAGGAGGCGATACGGCTGTTCCGGCGGCAGTTCCGTGCCCGCTTCGAGGGCGACCCGCAGGCCAGCTCCATCTACCGGGACATCAGCGAGGGCATAGTGCCGGGCGGGATCGAGTACTACCTGCCGCTGTTCTTCGAGGCGACCGAAACGCTGTTCGATTACCTGCCGGAGGACAGCACGCTGGTCATGCTCGACGGCTTTGACGAGGCCGCTGCCGCCTTTCTGGAAGCGGCCGGCGAACGCTTCGAGGACAGGCGCCACGACCGCGACCGTCCCCTGCTACCGCCTGCCGAACTGTTTCTTGATACGGACGGCCTGCAGGCGGCCAGCCAACGCTACCCGCAGGTCCGGGTGCAACGGTTCCGGCAGCCTGAGCAGCGGGAACCGAGGGTGCGCTACGACACCGCCCTGCCCGGCGACCTGAAGATACGTCCGCGCGCCGAGCAACCGGCCGCCGCCCTGCAGGCATTCCTGCGTGAACACCCGGGACGGGTGCTGTTTACCGCGGAATCCGCCGGTCGTCGCGAGACCCTGGCGGACCAGCTGCGCGGTATCGGCATAACGACCAGCGTTGTCAGTGGCTGGCAGGCCTTCCTCGACAGCGAGCTGCCGGCCGGACTGACCGTGGCGCCGCTGGAACAGGGACTGGTCGTGCACGACCCGGCGATCGCCATCATCACCGAAACCAGCCTGTTCGGTGAACACGCGCGCCAGGCGCGGCGCCGCCGCCCGGAGCGCGACCCGGCCAGCATCATTCGCAACCTAGCGGACCTGGAGGTGGGCGCACCGGTGGTGCACGAGGAGCATGGCGTCGGCCGCTTTCTCGGCCTCGAGGCGCTGAGCGTCAACGACATCCGGGCGGAATACCTGACGCTGGAATACAGCGGTGGCGACAAGCTGTACGTGCCGGTGGCCGCGCTGGCACTGATCAGCCGTTACACGGGTACGGCGCCGGAGCACGCACCGCTGCACAAGCTCGGCGGCGACCAGTGGCAGCGGGCCCGCAGGAAGGCCGCCGAGCGGGTGCGCGACGTGGCAGCCGAGTTGCTCGACGTCTATGCCCGGCGCGCGGCCCGCAAGGGCCATGCCGTCGCGGCACCGCAGGACGAGTACGCGAGCTTTGCCGCCTCCTTCCCGTTCGAGGAAACGCCGGACCAGGAGACCTCGATCGCCGGTGTGCTGGCCGATATGCAGTCGGAGACACCGATGGACCGCGTCGTCTGCGGCGATGTCGGCTTCGGCAAGACCGAGGTCGCCATGCGCGCGGCCTTCCTGGCTGCCCAGGACGGCAGGCAGGTCGCCATGCTGGTGCCGACCACGCTGCTTGCCCAGCAGCATTACGAAAATTTCCGCGACCGCTTCTCCGACTGGCCGATGCGCATCGAGGTGCTGTCGCGCTTTCGCACCGGCAAGCAGCAGGACAGCGTACTCGCGGGCATCGCCGCCGGCACGGTGGACATCGTCATCGGCACCCACAAGCTGCTGCAGGCCGGTGTCGACTTCAAGCGCCTCGGCCTGCTGATCATCGACGAGGAGCACCGCTTCGGTGTACGCCAGAAGGAAAAGCTGAAAAGCCTGCGTACCCAGGTCGACATCCTTACCCTGACCGCCACCCCGATCCCCCGGACCCTGAACATGTCACTGTCCGGGCTGCGGGACCTGTCGATCATCAGCACGCCGCCGCCCAACCGGCTGGCGGTCAAGACCTTCGTCTCGGAGTGGAACGATGCCACTATCCGCGAGGCCTGCCAGCGCGAGATCAAGCGCGGCGGGCAGGTCTATTTCCTGCACAACGAGGTGGAATCGATCGAGCGCATCGCCGGTGAGCTGGAGAAGATCATCCCCGAGGCCTCGGTGCGCGTGGCGCACGGCCAGATGCGCGAGCGCGAGCTGGAACAGATCATGATGGATTTTTACCACCGGCGCTTCAACCTGCTGGTGTGCACCACCATCATCGAGAGCGGCATCGACATACCGACGGCCAACACCATTATCATGAACCGTGCCGACAAGCTGGGCCTGGCGCAGCTGCACCAGTTGCGCGGCCGCGTCGGCCGATCGCATCACCGTGCCTACGCCTACCTGCTGGTGCCGCCGCGCAAGGCGATGACGGCCGATGCGGTGAAACGGCTGGAGGCGATCGAGTCCATGGATGAGCTCGGCGCCGGCTTCACCCTGGCGACGCACGACCTTGAGATCCGGGGTGCCGGCGAGCTGCTCGGAGACGAGCAGACCGGCCAGATTCACGAAATCGGTTTTACGCTCTACTCCGACCTGCTGGAGCGTGCCGTCAAGGCACTGCGCGAGGGACGGCAGCCCGAGCTCGACCGGCCGCTGCACCAGGGGCCGGAGATCGACTGCCTGGTGCCGGCGCTGATTCCGGATGACTACATCGCCGACGTGCACACCCGCCTGGTGATGTACAAGCGGGTGGCTGGTGCGGCCTCACAGGCGGAGCTGCGTGACCTGCAGGTGGAGATGATCGATCGCTTCGGGCTGCTGCCGGAGGCCTTGAAGAACCTGTTCCGGATAACCGCCCTGAAACTCGATGCCGAACCGATGGGGGTCACGAAGATCGAGGTCGGCCTGCAGGACGGCCGCATGCTGTTCAGCGAGGAACCCGATATCAACATGCAAAAACTGGTAGAGTTGATCCAGCTGCACCCGCAGCGCTACCGCTTCGAGGGCGGCAACAAGCTGCGTTTCAGCGGCGACTTCGGGGAGGCGGAAGACCGCTTCGAAGCTGTTGCCGGGATACTGTCACTGCTCTCGCCGGCCGCCGATGCCGGCGAAAAGGTAATGCAACATGCCTGAAACTGCCTGTACGCGTCTGTCGCCGGGCCCGCTGTTACTGGCGCTACTTGTGTTTGTCGCCGCGCTGCCGCCTGTCGCAGCCGGCGAGACGCAGGCGCAGTACGACGTGGAGATCATCGTCTTTCGTAACCTTGCGGGGCAGGCCGACGGCGAGCAGTGGCCCGCTGCCGATGCAACGATGCCTGATGCCTATCGCCCTCCCGCCCGGGACGCCGCAGTCACTGATCTGGCCGCGGCGCCCCGCCGTCTTCAGCGCATCGCCGATGCCCTGAATCGCTCAGGCGCCTACCGGGTACTGGAGCACAGGGCCTGGCGGCAGACGGCGCATGATCGCAGCCGCGCCGTTCCCCTGCCGGTCAATGCCGCAGGCGGCCAGCTGGACGGCACGGTGACACTGGTGCGCGAGCGCTTCCTGCACCTGGATGTCGACCTGGTATTGCAGTCGATGTATGCGCTGGACGAGACACGGCGGATGCGCAGCGGCGAGCGGCACTACTTCGACCATCCCATGTTCGGTGTCATCGCCGAGGTGACGCCATACAGTGCACCGGCACCGGCCGTGCCGGAGGAAACGGTATCACCGGAGAGCGGCGTTACATCTGCCGGCGAAGTGAGTGATGCGCCGGCTGTGGAAAGCGAAGTGCCGGTGCCGGTACCGCTTCCGGAGCACCGAGTGCGGCAGGCGCCTTACTGATTCAGCCCGGATTGATGGTGTGCTCCAGCAGGCTGCGCACCTGCACCATGGAATCCTTCAGAACGCTCTCGATCTGCGCCATGTCGATGGTGCCCTCCCCTCGCCCGGCAGCGTGATTGGCGCATACCGCGCAGGCCGCGTAGCAGAGGTCGATTTCGCGTGCCAGCGCGACCTCGGGCATGCCGGTCATGCCGACCATGTCGCAGCCATCCCGTTCCATGCGATCGATCTCGGCCGCGCTTTCCAGGCGCGGTCCCTGCGTCGCACCGTAGGTGCCGCCGACGATGACATCGATGCCGGCCCGGGCGGCGCCGGCAATCAGGGCCTGGCGCATGTCCTCGCAGTAGGGCTGCGTGAAGTCGATGTGGGTGACGTGCTTGAGGTCCTTCTCGTAGAAGGTGTGGCCGCGCGACCAGGTGTAGTCGATGATCTGGTCCGGGATGGTGAGCGTCGCCGGGCCGATGTCGCTGCGTATGCCGCCGACCGAGCAGATGGCAATCACGCGCGTGACGCCGGCATGCTTCAGCGCCCACATGTTGGCCCGGTAGTTGACCATGTGCGGGGGGATGGTGTGACCGTAGCCGTGGCGGGCGAGAAACACGACTTCCGTGCCGCACAGATTGCCGAACGTCAGGGCGCCGGACGGTTCACCGTGGGGCGTGTGCACGACCTCGCGGCGCACGATCTCCAGGTTCTTCAGTGACGTCAGTCCGGTTCCGCCGATAATTGCCAGATCGACCATGTGATCTCCAGGGTAGCTGTGGTTTGTTTCGGGAAATTACGGGCCGGCGGCCGCGGCGGGCCTGCCGGGTGTCATGTCACGCCTGCTCCGGCCCGAGGGCGTAGATGCCGTTGAGGTTGCGAAGGTAGCCCTTGTAGTCCATGCCGAACCCGAAGACATACCTGTCCTCGACGCCCAGGCCAACGACATCGGCAGACACCCCGGGCAGCCTGCGGTCGTGGTGCTTCTCGATCAGCACGGCGGTACACACCCGGCTGGCACCGCTGCGGTGGCAGTAGTCCGTGACAGTCTGCAGGGTGTTGCCCTCGTCCAGGATATCGTCGATGACGAGCACCGTGCGTCCTTCCAGCGGGATGCGGGACTCGCAGGCCCACTCGACATCCTGCTCGCCGCGGGTGTTGCCGCGGTAGCGGGTCGCGTGCAGATAGTCGATTTCCAGCGGGAATGACAGCCGCGTGAGGATGTGTCCGGCGGGTATGATGCCACCCGTCAGGACAACCAGTACCACCGGCACCGTACCGGCGACCGCGGCCTCGATGTCTGCCGCCATGCGATCGAGCGCGGCATGGATGGCCTCCGGACTGTAGAGCATCACGGCGCTGTCGCGCAGGGCCTGGATGCGGTTGTGTTCGGTTTCCATCAGCGGGCGCACCCGGCCGCAGTGAATCCGGCATGCTCAGTCAAGGTCGAGTTCCAGTTCCGGGTTTTCCTCGCAGCCCCGCACGGCGGCCACGGCCTGCTGCCAGCGCGGGCTGGCGGTCAGTTCGGCCATGTCCGGTGCATGCCGTCCATGCAGCCGCATCAGGCGTGTCATGAGCACCGGGTTGGCATAGTCCTCGTAGGCCTGCGCGACCCGGATGGCGTTCTCCCGGTCGTTGCAGACCAGCACCATATCACAGCCCGCCCCGAGCGCGGCGTGGGCGCGCTCGACATGGTCGCCGACGCAGGCGGCACCCTGCATGCTGAGATCGTCGCTGAACACCAGCCCCTGGAAGCCGAGCGTGTCGCGCAGCACGGCGCGTATCCAGAACTCCGAGAACCCGGCCGGCTGGCGGTCGACCTCGGGGTACAGCACGTGGGCCATCATCACGGCGGCAAGGCCGTAGTGGACCATGCGCTCGAACGGCACCAGGTCCCACTGGGCGATGTCCTCGTAGCGCCGCTCGTCGACGGGCAGGTCCAGGTGCGAGTCGGCCGCCACCGCGCCGTGTCCGGGGAAGTGCTTGCCGGTGGCCGCCATGCCGGCGTTCTGCATGCCGCGCTGGTAGGTATGGGCCAGCGCCGCGACAGCCTCGGGTCGGCTGTGCAGGGCGCGGTCGCCGATAATGGTCGATACACCGTAGTCGAGGTCGAGCACAGGCGCGAAACTGATGTCCACGCCCACGGCACGCATCTCCGCCGCCATCAGCCAGCCGGCCGTCTGCGCCAGGTTGAGCGCGCGCTTCCTGTCGCTGTCGTAGAGCTTGCCGAGGCAGGCGAGCGGCGGCAGGCGGGTGAAACCGTCGCGGAAGCGCTGCACACGTCCGCCCTCCTGGTCGACGGCGACCAGCACGCGAGGTTCTCGCACGGCATGGATGTCCCTGACCAGCGCGGTTAGCTGCTCGGGACAGTCGTAGTTGCGCGTGAACAGGATCACGCCGCCCACCGCCGGGTGCGCGATCAGTTCGCGGTCTTCCGGCCCCAGTTCGCAGCCCTCGATATCCAGCATCAGCGGGCCGAGGGTCATGAGGCGTGTCCCCGTCCCGACTCGCTGCGGGTATCGAGCCGGTCACGCAGGCGGTCACCCAGCAGGTTGACCGATACCACGACGACAAATATCGCCAGCCCCGGTGCCAGTACCATGTGCGGGGCAACCAGCAGGTAGCGCGTGCCGTCGCGGATCATTGCACCCCAGGAGGCGGCAGGCGGCTGCACGCCGAGACCGAGAAACGACAGGCCCGCCTCGGCAATGACCACGGCCGCCACGCCGAAGGTGGCCTCGATGATCAGCGGTGCGGCCATCAGCGGCAGCAGGTGCCTGCGCATGATGACGTGTTTCCTGGTGCCAAGTGCCTCGGCGGCCATGACATGCTCCCGGTGTTTGAGTGACAGCACCTGCGCGCGCGACAGGCGCGCATAGCCTACCCAGCCGACCACGGTCAGTGCAATGACCACGTTGTCGATACCGGGCCCGAGCAGCCCGGCGAGCGCGATGGCGAGCAGGATGCCGGGAAAGGCCAGGAAGATATCCATCAGCTGGACCAGCAGCCGGTCCCACCAGCCACCGCGCCAGGCGCCGAAGGTGCCGATCAGCGTGCCGAGCAGCGCCGACAGGCACACCACCCAGGCGGCGACCAGGAACGAGGTGCGTGCCCCGTGCAGCAGGCGGTCGCCGATGCTGCGCCCCAGGTCATCGTAGCCGAGCAGCGAGGCGCTGCCAGGCGGCACGAGGATTCGTTCAAGCTGGATCTGGTTCGGCGACAGCGACAGGAACTGCACGCACAGTGCCAGGACCGCCCACAGCAGCAGGATGCCGGCCGGCAGCCAGGCGCGCCTCATGCCGCCGCCCCCAGCCGGATGCGCGGATCGACCCAGGCATAGGCCAGGTCGGTCAGCAGGTTGACGAACACGTAGGTCAGGCTGATCAGCAGCACACAGGCCTGGACCACGGGGTAGTCGCGCGTCTGGATCGCCTCGATGGTGAGCAGGCCGATGCCGGGCCAGGAGAACACGGTCTCGGTGACCACCGCACCGGCGAGCAGTGCGCCCAGCTGCAGGCCGAGCAGGGTGATGACCGGCAGCAGGGCATTGCGCAGGCCGTGTCCCAGCAGCACGCGATGCGGCGGCAGGCCCTTGGCGCGGGCCGTGCGGATATAGTCCTCGCCGAGCACCTCCAGCAGGCTGCTGCGCACCATGCGCGACAGGATGGCAGCCAGCCCGGTGCCCAGGGTGAGCGCCGGCAGCACCACGGCACCGGTCGCCTCCCGGCCGCTGACAGGGAACCAGCCCAGCCACAGGGCGAACACCAGGATGAGCAGCGGTCCCAGCCAGAAATTCGGGATCGACACGCCCAGCATGGAGAAGGCCATGCTGCCCGTATCCCAGGGGGTATCGCGTCGCACCGCGGCCAGCATGCCGAGCGGGAGGGCCAGCGCGACGGCGACCAGCAGGGAGAGAGCTGCGAGCTGGGCGGTCGCCGGCACGCGTTCCAGCAGCAGGTCCGTTACCGGGCGCTGGGAGTGGAACGAGGTACCGAGATCAAGCTGCAGCAGACCGTGCAGGTAGTTCGCGAACTGGGCGGCGACCGGCAGGTCGAGTCCCAGCGAACGGCGCAGCGCCTCGCGGTCCGCGGCCGTGGCGCCCTCCCCCAGCATGACATCGACCGGATCGCCGGGAATGAGATGGATGAGCAGGAAGACGATGCTGACGACGCCGAGCACGACAATGACGGCGCCGCCGATGCGCTGGATCAGGTAGCTCGGCATGGCGCGATTATATTCGCTGCCAAGCCCGCGTGCAGGCCGCCATGCCAGTACCACCGACAAGGACTTCGCTGCGTGCCGGATTCAGACAGGTGAGGCCAGATCCTGTGCTAACCACCCCGGCGATACCCGGCCACGCAGGGGTTTTGCCTGACCTTATCTGCGCTGTATATCAGGCGTCGTAGATATCGCAGAGATCCTGTTGCAGGCGGCGCTCCTCGCGCAACATCTCGATGCGCCGCCGGGCCTCGATATTATGCAGGCTGTTTGTGGCCAGCCACTCCGGGTCGGTATCGATGTCGTCAGTAAAATCCGCCAGCTCGTCCATGTCATAGCCCGGGTTCGGCTGCTGTTCACGCCTCGTGCGCCTGCGTTTTATTGCCCGGCCACCGGCCGGGATACGGCGCGAACCGCCGGCTGCCGATTTACGACGGGGCATGGTCGGTCCCCTCCCCGTCCCCGCCGCTTTCGTCGGCTTCGCCCGATTCTGCGCCTTCGCCGCTATCCTCAACCGGCGGACTGTAATCCTCCTCGGGCTGCTCACTGGCAACGCTGCCTCCGCGGGAGAGCACACAGCCGCTGATATAGTCATCCAGCTGCTCCGGGGCAATGCCGTAGTCTTCTGCCTCCTGCCTGCAGTCCTGTTCCAGTCCCGCACCGACCGGGAGGCTGACGGTCGCCAGCCAGGCACCGGCCAGCATGCCGGCGAACCGGAGTGCGCCTTGCTTGTTGTTCATTCAGCCGTCTCCACGCGTGAATCCATTGTTTACCCTTGCACCGGAAAAAGACTCCGGTCGCATGCTGCGACCGGAGAACCGTATTGCCGTCCGTTTGCCGGACGCCAGCCTGGCAAGGGCCATGCAGGCATGCATGACCATGGCAGGCTCCCGAAATCGGGCAGAGAATTTTGCAATACAGCGGTCTTATAGATTGACTTCGGTGGCCCGGCAAACGAAAAATTGTGATCCTGACGATCAATAATCCTTATCAAGAGGCGACGCCCCTGGACATCGAAATCCTGCGCACCTTCCTGGCCGTGGTTCGCACACGTCACTTCGGCAAGGCCGCTGAGGAGCTGTGTGTGACACAGTCGGCCGTCAGTGCCCGGATCCGGCAACTCGAGGACACGCTCGGCACGCAGCTCTTCACCCGGCAGCGCAATGACATACGCCTGACCTCGCAGGGCAGGCACTTGCAGAAACACGCCGAGGCCATCGTGCACACCTGGACGCGGGCGCAGCAGGAGACGGGCATGCCGGAAATGTTTACCGGCACACTTGCCATAGGCGCCACCTGGGACCTGTGGGAAACCCTGCTTGAGGGCTGGTTGTCCCGTCTGCGTGACGAGCTGCCTGGTGTGGCCCTGCAGGCCGAGGCCGTCGTGATGGAGCTGCTTATCCCCAGGCTGATGAACGGTGTGATCGACCTTGCCATACTGTTTGAATCGCCGCAGGTTGCCGGGCTGGAAATTCGCGAGCTGGGGGTCATCAGGCTGGTGCTGGCAGCGACCACGCGCGGGCTTGACGCTGAACAGGCGCTAGGTGACGGCTATGTCATGGTGGATTACAGCGAGGCATTCGCGATCAACCACGCCAGGCATTTCCCGGATATGACCGCATCGGCACTACGCATGACCCACGGGGCCATGGCCCGACGGTACCTTGAGCAGGCGGATGGCGCCGCCTACCTGCCCGAGCAGATGCTGGAGCATGCGACAGGCGGCAGACAGCTCTATCGAGTCGATAACGCCCCCGTCATCGAACGCCCGGTATTTGCACTCTACCGGAGCGGCCCGGAGCGTGAGGAGCCTGTTCGCCAGGCGCTGCGCCTCCTGTAGGGCAACGAACAGCAACCGTATCAGCGTCGCATGAGTCGCCGGTAGAGTACGAAGGCCAGGTCGTCCGGTTTTTGCGGGTGGTTGCTGTCCGCGCCCGCCATGCGCTCCCGGCAACGGTCCAGCAGGCGCCGGCCGGCCTCGGCCAGCGGTCCGGTGCGCACCAGGTCGACGATCTCGCCGGTGTAGAGGTTGTCGAACAGGCCGTCACTGCCAAGTACCACTGTGTCGCGCGGCGCCAGTTCAATCGGCGGACTCATCTCGATGCGCATATCGGCCATGCCGACCATGTTGGATATCAGGTGCCGCTCGCTGTGGAACATGGCCGATTCCTCGTCCAGTATCCCGGCCGCCTCGGCATAGCCGGTCGGCGAGTGGGCCATGGACTGGTACTTGATGCGGCCACGCTGGCCGGTGATGAGGATCATGGAGTCGCCGGCGTGGTAGGCGCGCAGCGTGGTGCCGTCGATGCCGACTACCGCGATGGTGGTCGCACTGCCATGGCCGCTGGCCAGGATGGCGTCATTGGCCTGCTCCAGCCCGTTCAGCAGCGCCTCGCGCTGTGCCTCGCCGTGCTGGTCGCTGACGTGTTCACTGAGGTGCTGCAGGGCCAGGCCGGCGGCCAGGTTGCCGGCCGGCAGGCCGCCGAGGCCGTCGGCGACGGCGAGGATGCCGCTGTCCGTGTCCAGCGGGATGACCGCGGCGGCATCCTCGTTGACCGTCTCGCGCCCCGGGCGCCGTTCGGTAAAGACACAGGCCTCGCCGCCGGCGACCGGCAGGACCTGCGGCTGCTGCATGTCGGTTTCCAGGTACAGCTGCGCCTTCATGCCTGCGAGTTCCATTCCAGGTTCTCCAGGTACTCGCGCAGCTGACCCGCCGTGCGGAATTTCTTCAGGATCAGGCCGTGCTTCAGGCCGCAGCAGATGCCCTTGATCTCGGGCGGCTGCTTGCTGTAGCGGGCCGCGCCGCCCACCGACTCATGGAGGATCTTGACCAGGTTGATGACATCGTCACGGATGTTCTCCGGCCGCGGCTTGCCCCAGTGGAAGAAATCCAGCAGCTTGAGTTCGAAACCGAGCCCGTAGCGCTGGACGATGATGTTGTCGCTGTGCAGGTCACCGTGATAGTCCTTCATCTGGTGGATGCACTCGATGCCAGTGGCCAGCGCATGCAGCAGGTGCAGGGCCTGGAAGGCGGTGAGGCGTCTGCCGGGCTGGCGCTTGAGAAAATCCGACAGCAGCTCGCCCTCGACAAAGTCCGAGACCAGCAGCGTGACCGGCACCCGGCGATAGCTGATGGTTTCACGCGTGTGGTACTGGATGGCGATCGGGCAGTGCCGCAGCCGGTGCAGCTTGCGGGCATAGAAGTTGGCGATCCGGTCACCCGGGTTGCGGTGGGGGTAGAACAGCTTGATGGCACGCTCGATCTCGGTCGGGTGCTCGCTGACCAGGAAGACCTCGCCTTCCCAGCCCCGGCCGAGGCGCTGGATAACCTCGTACTTGCCGGCCAGCACGCGCCCGGCCTTGATGTCGAAGTGCTTGATGACCGGAACGGAGGAATGCCTGTGTCTTGTCATGGGGCTAGAATACCCTCTCGTCACGATGGGGGAAATGCGCGGCCGGCATGCCGTTCGACAGCAGATGCAGCTGACACGCCATGAATAACCTGCTCTACATCCTGCTCGCCGGGGTGCTGATCTATGTCGCGCTGGCGGGCTATGTGTATGTCATGCAGCCGCGGCTGATCTTCTATCCCGACATGCCGGGGCGCACGCTCGAGGCTACGCCGGCGACGGTCGACCTGGCGTTCGAGGATGTCAGCCTGGCCACGGCCGATGGTGAACAGCTGCACGGCTGGTACGTGCCGAACGACGCCGCGCATGGCCTGAACGTGCTGATCTTCGATTACCGCGGCTACGGCCTCAGCAGCGGCACCGCGTCGGAACAGGGGACCTACCGCGATGCCGATGCGGCCTGGGAGTACCTGGTCGGGGAGCGCGGCATACCGCCGCAGCGCATTGTCCTGTTCGGCCGCTCGCTGGGTGCCGCAGTTGCGAGCGACCTGGCCACGCGGACCCAACCCGGTGCCGTCATCCTCGAGTCGGCCTTCACCTCGGTGCCGGACATGGCGGCCCGCCTCTATCCCTGGCTGCCGGTGCGCTGGCTGGCCAGTTACCGCTATGACAATGCGGCGAAGATCCGCAATATCAGCTCACCCGTACTTGTCATGCACAGCCGCGACGATGAGATCATTCCCTTCGCACACGGTGAGCGGCTGTACGCGCTGGCCAACGAGCCCAAGCGCATGTTCGAACTGCGCGGCGGGCACAACGACGGCTTCCATGTCAGCCGGGATCAGTACCGGCCGGTCGTCGGCGATTTCATCCGGGACAGCCTGGCCTCGGAATAATTCACCATGACAGCCGGCTGACGTCGGCGGTTGCACTGCTTTCGACAGGGAGCGGTCAGCCTTTGCTAGACTGTTAGAAACACCGCGGGAGCAGCGGGAGACCAGAGCGGATGAAGACGCTATTTCACAGGCTGGCGGTAGCCGTGCTGCTGCTGGCGGGACTGGCCGGTCATGCGATCGCGGCCCCCCACGCCCCGGCGCCGGCAGCCCCGGGCACGGCGGTGCACGAGCCGGCGGCCGGTCGGTTCCTGGTGGCCAGCCGCTCGCTGCAGGATCCGCACTTCGCCCGAACCGTTGTCTACCTGCTGCAGCACGACGACAAGGGCACGCTCGGCCTGGTCATCAACCGCACGCTGGATATCACCCTGGGCGAGGCGATACCCGGCACGGAGCTGCCGCACCTGGGGGAGAGTCCCCTCAGCTACGGCGGCCCGGTCAGCGTGCGCCACATCATCATGCTGCTGCGCGACGACGCGGCCCCCTCGCATGCCATCCACATCACCGACGGCATCTACGCCAGCAACAACATGGACCTGCTGCGCGAGCTCGATGCCGCGAACAAGCCGGCCGCTGAACTGCGCCTGTTCGCCGGTCATGCCGGCTGGAGCGCCGGGCAGTTGCAGCGGGAACTCGACCGCGACGACTGGTTTATCGTGCCCGGGGACAGGTCAGCGGTATTCGATACGACCGGCAGCCGGTTGTGGGAGCGGCTGATCGAGCGCCTCGATCCGGCCGGTATCTTCGTCAGGGACCGGCTGCCGGCCGCGCCGCGGGCCGGTCTATAGGGGCGCCTCCTGGATGATGACCGGGGTGCCGGCCGGCACCCGATCGAACAGCTCGATGACCTCGCGGTTGCGCATCTTCACGCAGCCGTGCGAGGACGGCACGCCCATCGGGTCCTCGTCGGGGCAGCCGTGGATGTAGATGTAGCGGCGCATGGAATCGACCTGCCCCAGGCGGTTGCGCCCGGCTTCCTCGCCGCACAACCACAGGATGCGGGTCAGCATCCAGTCGCGGCCCGGATGCGCCGCCTTCAGGGCAGGGCTGTAGATCTCGCCGGTGGGCCGCCGACCCACGAAGACCGTGTTCTCCGGACAGCCGTCGCCGATACGCGCGCGGACCCGGTGGCGGCCGCGCGGCGTGCACTCGCTGTGCATGACCTCGCCCGGGCCGTTGGCCGCCGTGGCGACGGCGACATCCATGACCACCTCCCCTCGCTCGAGCAGCTGCAGGCGCTGCTCGTCGATGCTGACCCGGATGAGGAAGTCTTCGGCTGGCATGGCGGGATTATAGCGTCAGGGTGCGGCCGCATCGCCGGGCGGAACGGCAAACGGCGTGTCTGGCCGGTCACCGCGGCGGGTCCATGACTTGCGGTGGATGTCGTTGAGGGCGTCGTAGTTGCCGTCGGCCGCGAGGCGGTAGCCGATGAGATCGTTGCGGATGGCATAGACGTGATCCTCGTACCACAGAGGCGCATAGGGCAGGATCTCCAGCAGCCGTGCCTGCACCCGGCGGAAGGCGGCGGCCTGCGCCTCGATGGTCGGGGCCTGCTCGGCGGCCTCGATGAGCCGGTCCACCTGTTTATCCGACAGGCGGCCGCGGTTGGCGCCCGCGGGCGGCAGCGAGGTGCTGTGGAAGGCGTAGCGGAAGATGTCGGGCGTCTTGATGCCGACCCACGCCAGGTTGTAGAGCTGGAAGCGGCCGGCCTTGATGTCACCGTAGAACGTGCCCCAGTCATAGCTCTGCAGCTTCATGTCGATGCCGACCTGGCGCAGCTGGTCCTGGATGACGGTGGCGATGCGGATGCGCAGCGGGTCCGTGGAGGTCTTGAAGCGCAGCTCCAGCGGCGCCTCGTCCGTGTAGCCGGCCTCGCGCAGCAGGCCGCGGGCGCGCTGCGGGTCGTAGGCGACGGGCTGCAGGTCGGGGTTACCGGCCCAGTGGTCCGGCGGCAGCAGCGCGGCGGCCAGGCGGGCGGCGTCGCCGACCGAGGACATGCGTGATGATGGCTCGCCGGTCGATGGCGTGGGCGACGGCCTGACGCACGCGCAGGTCGCCGGTCACCGGGTCCTGCAGGTTGAAGCCCAGGTAGGCGAAGTTGCTGCCTGTGCCGTAGCCGATACTGATTCCGGGCTGTTGCTGCATGTAGTCCAGCATCTCCGCCGACAGGTCGTTCTGCAGCAGGTCGACCTCGCCGCGCAGCAGCTTGAGGATGCGCACCGTCGAGTCCGCGATGCGCTGGAACTCGATGATCTGGCCGTCGCGCAGCCGCTGCAGGCGCACCCTGCCCGGCTCCGGCCAGCTGTCGAAGCGGAACGGGCCGCTGCCGAGCGGGGCCTCGTGGAAGGGCTGCCCGGCGAGGATGCCGGCTTCCGGCAGGATGCCGATGACGAGATAGCCGGGAAACAGCGGATCGGGTCGTGCCAGGTGGAAGTCCAGGGTTACGCCGTCCAGCACCTCGACGCGATCGATAAGCTGCAGGGCGCTGCGCTGCGGCGAGCCGTTCGCCGGGTCGAGGATGTAGCGGTAGGTGGCCGCGACGTCGCGGGCCGTGAGGACCGTACCGTCATGGAAGGTCGCCCGGTCCGGCCGCAGACGGAACCGGTAATGGCGGTCAGACAGTGTTTCCCACTCGGCGAGCGCCGGTACCGGCAGCAGGTTCTCGTCGAAATCGACCAGCCGTGCGTACAGCAGGCGGTTGAGTCGTGCCGAGGTCGCATCGGTGGCAAAGCGTGGATCCAGGTTCGACGGCGCGCTGGCCAGCCCCATGCGAATGATGTCATCGGCCGGCTGGCTGCAGCCGGACAGCAGCAGGCACAACGGGACGAGCCAGCCAGCCAGCCGCTTCACGGGCGTGCCCCCGCCAGCCGGGGGATCTCCAGGCGCAGCCTGACGCGCAGCCGGCGATACTGCTCGCGGGACAGCATGTCCGGCAGCACCGGCAGGTACAGGCGACGGTGGCGGCGATTCTGCAGGCGCAGTATCACCAGCCAGGGGGTTACAAGGGCCTCGGCCTGAAGCTGCAGCTGTTCGGTCGTGCCGTCTCGCCGCGTCAGCTCGACCCGGTCACCGGCCTCCCAGGTCAGTTGCCGCACAAAGCGGTGCGAGGGCAAGGCGCTGCTGCCGCGCCAGGCCTGCCAGCCGGCCGCGCACAGCAGGGCCGCCAGCGGCAGCGTGAACACGGCACCGAGACCGGTGAACGGCAGCAGCATCAGGCCGCCGGTGTGGCTGGCCGCCAGGAGAAGCTGAAGCCGGCGCGAGGGCACCAGCTCAAGCTGTAGTGGTGTGGCGTATGCGCCTGACAAGGCGGGCGACATCCCCGTCGGCGGGCACGGCGCGGCCCATGAACCAGCTGAGCAGCAGCTGATCCGGGTACTCCAGCAGACGCACCAGGTGCTCGCGCTCCTGGCTGTCCAGCGTCTCGTAGCCGTCTGCC
>WOR8_10003133_pt1 | contig 16920 bp, 16 predicted proteins | sample DeeMarSeWOR38_10_FD_19890 | JGI IMG/M metagenome (IMG submission 19890)
GAATGTGAATTCTTTCCATCGCATCTTGTGCCCCTCTGGCATGACTTTGATGTTAGTAATAGGATTTGGAGTCAGGCACGGCAGGCGATAATTGCCGGGATGTTTGAGGATATCCACCAATGGACCTGTTGCATAGACGGGGCAGTTGAACTCGGCCAGACAGGCGGCGACGTTGTCTGTGTGGTCATCGTGGTAATGTGTGATGAAAAGACCTTCCAGGCCTGTTAGTTTGCCTGCTTCTTTTAGCTTGATGATTTCATCAACTATCCGGCGGCTGCCACAGTCGATGAGGAACCCGGAGCGGTCTTCAGAAATAATCAAACGTGAGTTGTTGATAGGGATTATCCAAGCGGGTGGCTTGTCTTGAATTACTTCGGCCCAGGCCATCCAGTTTACCTTTGTATTTTGACCAAGGACACGACGGGCGAGAATGTCGTAATTGTCTTTGAAATACCATCGTCCGGCACTGATGGACAGATAGTTTTCGTAAACTGCCTGTAGTCGCTCGATTAGAAGGTTTATCGCCTCGTTGGGATTGCGTATGACAGGGCCGCGAGCCGGGACGAGAATGTCAGGTTCTTTAGCAGCGACTTTTCGCAGGCTGTTGATTAGTGTGCCCATGCGGCCTGCCCAGCCGTGATAGCCGCCGATCTTTGCTTCTGTGATGGCGTCCTGGAGGGAGTACAGGTCAAACAGTTTTCCGTTGCCGTAGATGATGTCTCCGACGAAAGCGTATTTAACACCGTCGATTTCAATCAGATATGATAAGGCCTGACGAGTGTAACCGGGGGTGTCTATGATTTCGATGGGTATTGTTCTCCATGAAAAGTTTTCGCCGGCCTTGACAGTTCGGCCGATTGTCATAGGTTTGGTTGGAATCTTGGTTCCCTGCTGCGCATAATCATGAAACCGGCGGGTAGTAGATTCATTCCAGAATTGCTCGACGTTGGTGAAATTTCCAACATCACCCTCTGGCACGACTGCTTTTGCGCCGTTTTCAACGAGTTTTTGTCCTGCCCATACGATATCCCGCCGGCCGTGAGTGAAAAGAACCATTTCGGCATTATTGATTTTGCTGGCCGGATCGCCGTAAACGACCAGGTGGGCATTGTCTTTTTCAATGCTTACACCATTAACCGGCCCGGGGATTAATGACACATGTTCACTTAGCTGTATAGTCGTATTTGCGCATGATTGGTCAACAACAGACAGGATCAGCACAATAACAATGATTGTAGCGATTAGGTTTCGCATGTATTTCTCCACGGTTGTTTTACTTTATTTCTGGCGAAAAACATTGAATCGTAATCACAATTACGCCCGGCAGGATTCGAACCTGCGACCTTAGGAACAGGAAAACTATTTTTTCGATTTTGTAAAATCTTATCATTTTCTAAATTACATAAACAGAAAAGCTTGTGGCTTCAGAAATGCGCAATATGGGCTTCATACAATGTATATTCCTTCGATTTATAGTATCAATTTAGCATCAATATCCCTTTGAAGCCCCTTGCTTCTTGCTCGTCTTCTCAATAACTTTGGTAGCATGCCTTTTTTAAGGAAACTCAACAGGTTCGCTGGTCAACATTTGAGTGCTACCAAAGGTAATTGTCAAGTCCCATGTGAGCTTAGCGGACAAGTTTTTCAATTTGGTATCAGGTAACGATTCGTCCAAATTGTATCCCATTTTTCACATTTTGCCACCTCAGTGGTAGCCGGTAACTTTGTCTAATTGGTAGAGAGGGCGGGATTTGATGAATTTACGCATTCATCTGACAATCCATTCGGTTTTTTCTAAGTCTGTCAGATTTTTGGAAATAATCCTGGCCTTTTTAATATATTCGAAATTTTCCTGTGATGTGTATAACGTTTTCCAACATAAGTATTTAGCCATGAATCTGTTTTTGCTCTAAACTCCATTTTAAGAAAATATTGACAGAGAAAGAAAAAAAAGACCTTGACAGCTACACAAAGCGCGTGTGATGATACGATTTGAGTTTTAGCTATTTTTAAAAGAGATTGACAATAAGCGGGAAAGACAGTCGATGCGCTGTGTACTTGCAGAATAACGCTCAGGCTTCTGCAGTATAGATTTCCCATAGAAACCGCACCTTCATTAAAACCGAGAGCACAAAATTGGAGTGTGCGCATTATTTCCATGACACCGACGGGGACGGAGTCTAATTAGGTAAGCATAATGGACACAAGGGTGACAATCGTTGAAAAGCGATGAAAACCTTGCGATAAAGCCAAGTGGCATATTATCCGAGCCCTTAAAGAACAATCATCTTAAGGAAGTGAGTCTTGCATCGTGATCGGTTTCGCTAACTTTATCCTTCTCTGCAATGAGCTTGGAAGCCGGGGAGGAGGCTATAAACGGGAGTGCCAAAATCATGATTAATGAAGTCCTGATTTTTCTAAAAAACCATTTGAATGCTCATCTAAATGTAAGCTCTGGTTTAAGCCGCGGTGAGTCCACCGAAGATAGAGTGGTTTTTTTGGATGGCGAAAAAATGGATCCTATCACTTTCAAGTTGGGAGCGGTGACTGCCTTACTCATAAATGTTGAAGAGGAGAATACACTGCGTCCTCCGGATCCCTATACTGCAGTTTCAGCGGATGGAATGCAACGAAAGGTGCAGCCGGATATACGATTGAACCTCTATGTTTTGTTTGTTGCTCGATTTAAACAATACGAACAAGGATTAAGTTATCTTTCGCGGATTATTCAGCACTTCCAGAATCATCGTGTGTTTGACAATCACAATGCACCTGAACTGAATGGAAATATCGAACGGCTGATCTTGGAACTGGTTACGTTGCCTTTCTCAGAACAGAACGAGTTGTGGAACTCATTACGAACCACATACCATCCTTCCGTTTTATACAAGGTTAAAATGTTGGTACTCAAAGATGAGGAGGCCAAGATTGTGGGCGAAATTAAAGAGAGTATCCTTAAGATATCATCATGAAGTTTCTCCCTTTATTCACATTGCGTTTAACACACTCTTATTATGCTGACAACAGGTGCCCTGACTTTTCGATTAAGCCGAATCCTGACACTACGAAGCTTCTCAAAAATCATCACTGCGTCTTTAAGTTATTTCCTGACGGCATAGGAGTTTTCATGCAGGTGGATGACGAGGGAAAGCCTTTTATCACATATCCGAAAGAGATAATTTTCGCTTTCCATCTGCGGCTTCTTAATCCGGACTTTGCCTTGTTTACCGACATGTCAGACATCGCCGGTCTACCTGCGCCCCTTTACTCGAATACCGGTCTGAACACGGCGGGAGACAAGATACTTCGGCTCGATTCCCGGAAAGCTTGGTTTACAGAGAATTTTATCATCGAGTATCCGGCTCAAGAGAATAGCTTCGTCTTGAGTGGTCGTCCTTTGGCGGGCCTGACTACCAACAAATTCGATATCATGGATTCGGGGAATGTAAAACTAAAGAAATATGACGAGACTGATAAGTTGATTATTGTTGACACTCAGAATGCTCTAAAGGGAGAGGCTTTTACCGTGAAGTACCCAATCAAGCCCCATTTGGAAAGAGGAGTTTTTGCGGATGTTGAGATACATGACAACGGGAGTCTCCAACCGGCTGAGGAAGGATCTATTGAGTTTCAAATTGCCTTCACAGCCAGAAAGGCAAGATGGAAGTATTATCTTGTCACTGATTTAATAGACACTGATGATAAGTTTCAGATCCTCGATAAAAACAATGAACTTAAGTTCAGCGAAACGAATCGAACAAACCTCACTACAAATCTTGATTCCTCCGACGATCTGGCAAAGGAACTGACCAATAAATATCCCGGCTTACAAGTACTCCGATTTGTATCGGATGATCTTGTCTTCTGCCGGCAGACGGCCAGGAAACAAGTGGAACTTCACTTTGATGGTAACTGTTTATTTGAAGCTTTACCGAACCCTTCGTTGAGAAATTATTCCAAAATAATGTTTGAAGCCGGTACAAACCTGCACGAGCAGGATGCGTTTTTTAAAATCGTTAAATATCTAACCCAATCGTCTCCATAGAAAGGAGTGTGAAAAATTATGGCTCCACAGAAAACTCCCGGTGTGTATGTAGAAGAAATTTCTACGTTGCCCCCATCTGTCGCAGAAGTGTCAACCGCAATTCCTGCCTTTATTGGCTATACTGAGAATGGCCCGCCAGCAAGTGACAGTCCGAGCGTCACCCAAGTCAGCACTCTGCTTGAGTATGAAAGCATATTTGGGAAAGCCAAGCCGACGGGCTTCGAGGTGACCACACGTTTAATAGATGCTGCTACAAATGAAACAGTGGTTGACCAGATCGGTTTTAGCAGTAGCTCTTCCGCCCAGCCGGAGTTCCTGATGCACTACTGCTTGAGTATGTATTTCAAGAACGGAGGTGGAAGCTGCTATATCGTTTCCGTAGGCAACTACGGAGATACTATAGCCAAAGCCGATTTTATAAAAGGTCTTGAGGCACTTGCAAAAGAGGATGAGCCGACGCTTATCCTGCTCACCGACGCCGTGAACCTTAGTACAGCGGATTACTTCGAGCTTTGCCAGGAGGCAATGGCTCAATGCAGCGATCTGAAAGACCGTTTTGCTATATTAGATGTACCCGGCGGAGAGAATGGAGTGGATGCGTTCCGAAATGGGATCGGCATGAGTGGCCTGATGTATGCAGCCGCTTATGTCCCTTACCTCAATACGTCCTTGAACTACCAATACAAAGAAGATGGCATTCAGGTAAGAATGCCAGAAACAGAAGGCGCTACCTCACCGACCTGGCAGAAATCCTTTGGTGCTAATGGTATTGTCGTAAGATATGTCGGGACAGGCACTGGAACTCCTAAAGCCAAGATAATTGCAGGAGGATCGAGCGATGCTTTAGATTTCAGTATCGATTCCGGTGTCCTGACAATCAGGAACGTCTCGGGCAAGAACGGTACGGATGTCAGAGCAGTTTGGCAGAGTTGGATAACTGAGACTTCCAATGATCCACAGGGCTTCGATATCATCGTGAACGGTGATGGTAGCGGCGATGTGCCGAATACCCAGAATGCAAATGTCGACTTGGAGAGTCAGGCAGTTGGGGACACACCTACCACCCTTGATAAGATCAAATCCACGAATACAGCGCTCTACAATCAGGTTAAAACAACCTTGACCAAGCAGAAGGCGATCCTGCCTCCCAGTTCGGCAGTGGCAGGTGTGTATGCAAGAGTCGACAGAAATAGAGGTGTCTGGAAAGCTCCTGCCAATGAAAGTTTATCAGCAGTGATCGGTCCTGCTTCTAAGATAACGCATGAAGAGCAAGCAAAGCTGAATGTCGATCCTACTGCCGGTAAGTCTATCAATGCAATCCGTGCGTTTACCGGCAAGGGAGTCCTGATCTGGGGTGCCCGGACTTTAGCGGGCAATGATAACGAGTGGCGCTATATCTCTGTCAGGCGGCTTTTCAACATGATCGAGGAATCCACCAAGAAAGCGACCTCCTTCGCTGTGTTTGAACCCAATGATGCGACTACCTGGCTAAAGGTCAAGGGTATGATCGAGAGTTATCTCTATGGTCTCTGGGAACGGGGTGCCCTGGCCGGATCAACTCCCGAAGCAGCCTACTTTGTGAATGTGGGACTCGGTAAAACCATGACCGCTCAGGACATACTGGAAGGACGCATGATTGTCGAGATAGGAGTCGCCGCAGTCAGACCGGCCGAATTCATCATTATCCGGTTTATGCACAAAATGCAGGAAGCATAACAAAGAGCTTCCAGCTGGATCTCGATAATCCAAACACGCCTTGGATGATACTGAGGCCTGAAAGATTAAAAGGAGTATCCTTAAAACCTTCAATTTTAGAACTGGAGAGATAGCCATGGCAGTATCTAAAGACCAAATCAAAACAGCGTATCCGCTTCCCGTTTACAACTATAAAGTTGAGATCGGTGGCGACACAGTCGCCTTTTCAGAAGTATCAGGATTAAGTATAAATTATGAAACAACTACCTACAAGGAGAGTCCCATTGAGAGCGGGACGCCTGGACCCAGGGTTATGCAGATGCCCGCCCAACGCTCCGCCCCAACCATCACGCTCAAGAAGGGAATAGTCGTTGGTGCCAGTGTTGCCACCCTTTATGGCTGGATCAGTGGGATTCAGACCAACCAGGTCGAGAAAAAGGACATCCAAATCCGGTTATGTGATGAAAATGGAGACGCAGTGATTAGCTGGAAAGTGATCAATGCGTTCCCAACCAAGCTGGACGCCCCTTCTTTTGACGCAAAATCCAACGAAGTTGCCGTGGAAAGTATGGAGCTGACGGCCGACAGCGTCTCTATTGAAGAAGCTTAAGCCCTGAGTTATGGCTGAGACAAAAGACCTTCAGAAATCGAGCTATCCGTTACCTGCCTACAACTTCAAGGTCACGATCGATGGCACGCCAATGAGTTTTTCGCAAGTGTCCGGTATTACCCGGGAGCACGAAACCGTAACCTACAGGCATGGTTTCAGCTTTTGGGAAGGCGAGGACATTACGGTGTATTATTTTAAGAAATACGCCCCTATCACCTTTAAGAAAGGCACCATAAAAGGCGTCAGTTTTTTGTATGATTGGCTCCGGGAGAAAAAAAACCAATCCATGGAAGTGAGTTTGTGTGATGAGTCAGGTAAACCCGTGGTGTCCTGGCGTATCGCTAAAGCAATACCCGTCAAACTCGAAGCTCCCACGTTCGATGCCGGCAACAATGAGGTCTCGATTGAGAGCCTGGAAGTGATGGCTGCTGGCATCTCCATTGAGTACCACTGAATACAGCCGGGAGGAAAAAATGGAACTCAGCAATATTCTCGGATTTCGCTTCGGAGTGTTCTTTTTTGCCGGTGGCGTAATCCCCAATCCTCTGGACATTAGATTTCAAAGGGTCTCAGGGCTGTCGGCCGAAGTTGAGACAATGACAGTCACCGAAGGGGGTCAGAATTTATACACACACAGACTCCCCAAAAAAATCAATTATCAAAATCTGGTTCTTGAAAGGGGTATGGTGGTTGGTTCTCCTTTAAATGTGGAATTCAATGCCGCGATGTCACTTTTTAAGTTCTATCCCTCTAATGTTCTGATCACTCTCTTTGATGAAGAACAGAAGCCTGTTTCCGGCTGGCTCTTTATGAAAGCTTATCCGGTCAAATGGTCCACATCGGATCTGAATGCCAAGGAAAACGCTGTTCTCATTGACACCATGGAACTGGCTTATACCCGGATGCAAATATTGAGGATCTGAGATGCCCGTAGAGATTAAAGAACTCATTATAAGAGCAGTGGTGGAGCAGGATCGAGAGGATTCACAAGATGCACCGGGCTTACGGACGGTCGAAGAAGAGAAGGAGGCACTTTTGCAAGCTTGCGTTAAACAGGTTCTAAAGATTTTGAAGAGATCCAGGGAGAGATAGTATGGCCCTCGATATTTTTAAGCTGGAGAAGCTCAGGATCAAAGCCTATAAAAGCCGAGAGCGTTCTGATGGAGACTTGGTTGGGGAATTTGAGGCTATGTTCAATCCTGAGTCCTTCAGCCAGAAATATGGAATCCAATACGGCAGGAGGCAGGGTTTAAACAGTTCAGACCAGCAAGCGACTTACTCACGTAGTAAACCGTCATCCTTGAAACTGAATCTCGTGTTAGACGGCACTAATGTAAATGAGATGGGCATACTTCAACTCGGCCCACAGAAGACAGTATCGGATAGGATAAATGAGTTTCTGGATTTAACTTTCCGGATGAATGGCGAGATCCATGAACCCAATTATTTAAAGGCCGAATGGGGCGATCTGACTTTTTTAGGTCGCTTGGGCAGCGTCGACATTACCTATAACAGTTTTAATCCGGATGGCAAACCACTCAGAGCCGAACTTAATGTTACCTTGGTTTCAGACACACCGACGAGGAGACGGTTAGCTCAGGAAAACAAGGAATCAGCTGATTTGACACACACCCGCACAGTCAAGGATGGGGATTCCCTGCCCTTACTCTGCATGAAAATATATGGCTCATCGGCCCACTATCTGAGGGTCGCCCAGGCGAACAAATTGGATAATTTTCGAAACTTAATTCCTGGCCAGGAGATTGTTTTTCCAGCCTTGGAAACATAGATTATTGTTTATCAATCCTTTATCCGGACAGCAGTTCACATGAGCGTAGTAACGGCAACCATTCTGAGTCAAGGCGAGCAAATGGATCCGGCCTATGAGATTTTATCGCTTGATATCATCAAGGAAGTCAACCGGATACCCAAGGCCCAGTTGATATTGGTTGACGGAGATTCGGCTCAAAAAAAATTTCCAATCAGTGACACAGCCTTTTTTGAGCCGGGTAAAGAAATAGAGATCAAGTTGCGCTACGAGGGAACGCCGGACGAAACAGTCTTTAAAGGGCTGGTGGTGCGGCATGGAGTAGAAGCCAGCCAGAGCGGCTCGGTGCTTACTGTCGAAATGAAAGATGCCGCCGTTAAGCTTACCCATACCAGAAGAAGCATTGTGTTTCGTGAGCAAACCGATCACGAAATTATCGGCCAAATCATACAAAACGCAGGTCTTGAGAAGGATTCCATTGAAGCAACGGAACCAAAACATGCTGAGATAGTGCAATATTATGCGACGGATTGGGATTTCATCCTATCGCGTGCAGATATCCAGGGCTTGATAGTGGTCGCCGACGATGGCAGCATCTCACTGCAAAGAATCGCTGTCAACGGTCAGCCTAAGGTGACTTTTGAATGGGGAATTACTGAGATATACAACTTTGAAATAGAAGTAGATGCCAACCATCAATACAACGGTCTGGAGGGTATCGCCTGGGATTTGAAGAACCAGAAAAGAACACCAGCCACGCAAGCTGAAGCTTTTGGACTTTTACAAGGTAATCTGGATGGCGGGCAAATCGCACAAACAATTGGTTTTGATAGCTACCGGCTAACTCACGCGGTGCCCCTGGATACAAAAGAACTGCAGGCTTGGGTGGATGCCCGCATGGCGCGCAGCCGCATGTCGTTGATCAGGGGGCGCATCGCTGTTGCCGGATTTGCCGATATTAAACCGCTGGATGTTATAGAAGTTAAAGGGATCGGTGAGCATTTCAATGGCAAGACATTTGTGACCGGCGTCCGTCACCAGATCAATGAGTCCGGCTGGCAGACCGACGTGCAGTTCGGGCTTTCTCCGGATTGGTTCTGCCGGCAGGAGAACATTGAAGATGCCTCCGCGGCGGGCCTCTTGCCAGCCGTTAGCGGCCTGCAGATAGGTGTCGTGGATAAGTTTGAGGAGGACCCGGACAAGGAGTTTCGCGTCAAGGTAATTCTCCCGGCAATAAATGAAAAGGAAGGTGCTGTCTGGGCACGTATGGCTTCTCCGGATGCAGGCGTGAATCGGGGCTACTTTTTTCGACCAGAAACGGGCGATGAAGTTATAGTGGGTTTCTTTAATAACGATCCCCGACAACCTGTTATCCTGGGAGCAATGTACGGTTCAAAGAATACGCCGCCTGAGGAAGTCTCAGAACTGACGGAAGAAAATATAAAAAAAGCGATTGTAACCAAAAAAGGCATCAAAATTGGGTTTGTAGATGATGAAAAGGCATCTGTCTTCATTGAAACTCCAGAGTCAAACAAGATCGTGTTCGACGACGATTCACAGATGATCCAAGTTACCGATCAACACGGCAATTCTATCACGATGGACGAGAATGGTATCGAAATCAAGAGTGAAAAAGATGTGAAGATCGATGCCAGCGGAAATGTGGAGATCAAAGGGCAGAAAGTGGATGTCAAATGATAAACAGGGAGATTCCCGAATCAACTGAGAATCATAATAGGAAGAAAAATACCGTGAAAGAAATCAACTTCAAAGTCACTATCGATGAGGCCAACCTGATACTGGAAGGTCTGGGGCTTATCCCCTTTGCGAAGGTCTATGCTCTTGTTGCAAAGATACAGGAGCAGGCCCAGCAGCAGCTCAATGGGGAAAATCCGCTGGGCGGAAAAGCCGACACAAAAAATCCTGATCTGGGTATTGAGGGACGAATGGATGCAGGATGACGGATCCTTCTTAGGAACAGGGTGGAGTTTCCCCACGAGCTTCACACAAAATGGTGGGGAGGTGGAGATGGTATCGGGCTCTGAGGACATTCATCAAAGCCTGCAGATCCTCTTTGCGACACAACCGGGCGAGCGAGTAATGCATGATAAGTTCGGCTGTAATCTGAACAGATTTCTCTTTGAGGAAATAAATCAGGGCCTGATCAACAGTCTGACCGGTATGATTACCGACGCTATTCTATATCATGAGCCGCGTATTATGCTGGAACGGCTTGATATCACCGAGAGCCCGTCTGAGCCGGGGCTTCTGCTGATCAGTATTGATTACACTGTCAGGAGCACAAACTCGCGTTACAATATGGTCTATCCATTTTACCTGAACGAGGCTACCACACCGGAGCTGTAAAGTAATCGAGGACAATGCCGGATTTTATCCTGATTGATGGGGACAAAGCCAATTTTTTGCCGAACTTCGGAGCTGCAGTTGTGATAGTCCAACCCGGCAATCTCAAAGGCGGCGGACCTGCAACTCTCAATGGTAAAAAAGTCTGCGTAGACGGGGACGAGAAGAACGTAGAGGTTCCGGGCTGCACCTATATGACGCCGCAGTACTCCATACCGGGTACGGGGACGTTAAAAATTGCCGCATTGGCGGCAAACCAAAAGGCGAAGAAGACAAACACCGGAGGCAAAGCAGTTCTGCTCAAAGGGGGCAATTTCACGGCCAAGTTTGAAGTTCAAAGCCCTGCACAGCAGCCGCCCCCCGGACCGGGCTCACCTATTCCGGATGCGACTCCACAGTATTCAGGTAGTGGCATGTTCATCACAACCAATACGAAGTTTAAAGGATCTTAGCTGAACCCCAGGACATTCTGTCGTCATGTCAGAGCGGATATCCAAGTCACCATTTCTCCACCGCGACGGGACGAGCCAGGCCGGACGAATCCAACTGGCCCTGGATCCCGATTATGTGTCTGTGGATGAACACTCGGTCAAAGACCTGCTGACCTTTGCCCGGGAGTATGCCAGTGAATTGAGGTATTATGACGGCTACAACCGGGAGGTTGGAGATTGGGGCGCGTTCTTAGACCCGGAGATGGACATAGATCAGATCGTTGCTTTCATGGATGAACCGGCAAAGTTCACACCGAAGGAAGCTCCCCGGTTCTACCGCCCGCACTTCGTACTTTTTCTGACCTTTCTAAAGCTCCTGCACCATGCACAGGATCATCTCAATACGTTCACCCGCAGGCACTTGGATTTCTACTACCAGAAGGTACTTTGTATGCGTAAAAAGGCGGCCGTTCCCGATAAGGTTAACATCCTTTTCGAACCTGCGAGTGATGTCAGTCAGATTTTATTGCCCGCGGGTACATTACTCAATGCCGGGCCGGATAGCCAGGGTCAGGATCGCATCTATCGCACAGACCGGGATATCATCGTCAATCACGCCCAAATTGCCAGAAAGAGCTCTGTTTTTGTCCATAAGCGGATCACGGGGATTCGCGAGGCTCACGAACGGGAGACCGATCCCAGAGAGGGCTTTATGGAAATGCTCAAAATTGCCTTGGGCGATCCCCTGCCAGGTGATCCTTTGCCGCAATATGAAACCGGAAAACAGGTCGACTATAATTACCTAATCTCTCTACGGGATCTTGTTGATTTTGTGGACACAGGCATCTTTATGGATTTCTCTAAATTCCGTACCCTGATGCGACTCAAAAGCCAGCGCGATAAAACAGAGTTTGACTGGAAAATCATCAATGGGTATTTGCAGGAAGTGGGCAGAAACAAAAGAAAGGATCCGAATTTTGAGCTGAGTCCGACTGATATTCGAGACTTTGAGGGCAATCTCGAATTGGCATTGAAAGGCCTGCCAATTTATCCGAGTTTGACAGATGGCGGAGCTATAGAGAATCTGGATGACTACTACGAACATTTCTGTGCTATAGAAAGATATTTTTTCATGTTTGCCGAGGACTTCTCATACATCATGTCGGTGGCAGAGAAACAGAATCTTACATCAGGGGAATGGGACAAAGTCTATAATATCCTCGCTGATGCTCATAAAGAAAAGGTTTACGAAGGACGTAGGCAGCAATTGAGGAATAACTATGATCAAGACAAGAAAGGCTTCGATGCGATGATCCGCTTTGCGCTGGGAGAGGATTTGATACAGGAAGGGCTATTACCTTTGCAGCAGTTGAAGGAATTTGTTACTAACAGTAGTGACATTGGTTTCCTGGAGGATGTTAAGCTGAAACTGGAAGAGGATTCGGATCAGGTGGATTGGGACAGGGTCTACCGCATCGTTGAAATCGCCCAGCGTATTCGAGAAAAATACCCTGAACCAGTCGCCTGCAAGGAGGAATGGCATAACCTTTATCCTTCCGAGGATGCGACTGCACTAAGCGTGGCATTCGGCATAGAAGAGGATAAGAAACAGTCCCGCTGGAAGACCTTCGGTCAGCCGCCGTCAGAAGCCAAAGAAGACGGTACCCAGCCCCTGCCATTTGGCTGGGCAATCAGCTCGCCTCTGTTGGCTTTAAGTGAAGGGAAGCGCGAAATTATCCTGACTTTAGAGTTTTCTTCCGACTCCTTTTCAAAAGATGGAAATGGGGAAAAGAAGATTGAATCCCTGCTTAACGTAAATTCATTTATCATTGAGATCAGTACTGAAAAAGGCTGGATCGCGCCGGTTCCTATAAACGTAGATAGTGGAGCTAACTCATCGCTGACTGGGATATCCAATGAAAAGCCAGATAAGAAATTAAAAACTTTCATGTTTATGCTTACTGTCGGTCCGGATATCGATGCTATCGCTCCGTTACCAAAGGAGAAAGCTCAAATAGACACACGCTGGCCGGTACTCAAAATCATGCCACGACAACAGATCTGGGATGAGGAAATTGAAAAGTTTACTTGTCCCTATCCGTATCTAAAGGATTTGGTGCTTGTCCGTACTCACCTTCATGTCGAAGTGGAGGGACTAACTAATTTGCAGATTCAAAATGATGAAACCGTGCTTGATGCAAAGAAGCCGTTCGAGCCTTTCGGCTTAAATCCATCCGTAGGATCACGTTTTTTCCTGGGTCATCCGGAGCTTGTCTATAAAAGACTTGACAGCTTGATATTTAACATAGATTGGATGGGTGTTCCAAATAACCTAAAGACCCACTATACGAATTATGGCCTCGATTGGAGTAAACATAACTTCACAATTTGTATTAGTCTCATTGATAGGCATGTAAAGCGTATTCTCAGTGAAGCCGCCCTGTTGTTTTCGGACTTAACTGCGGCTGGGGACCGGCAAACCATAGAAATCCCGAAAAAAACGTCTGAGGGAACTAAGGACCTTGCGACAGAACTTAAGACTATAGATCCTGATTATGACTATAAGAGAATTTTTGAGACTTTTAATGGTGAAGATCTTCTGACATGGAACCGCTATCTGCAATGGGTGTTGAACGACCTCGACTTCCAGCACGGAGCTTATGCTACTGTTGCCGCCCAAAGATCAATAGAAATGGCAGCGGATATCGTTAACGATGTACCAACAACGGTTGATCCCGTAAACTATCAAGTAAATCCTCCCTATACTCCCAAGATAAAAAGCCTGACTCTGGACTATACCTCCTCTGAGGAGATTATCTTGAAGGAATATCAGTCGGGTTCACAAATCGACAGTATCTTTCATATCCATCCTTTCGGGTATAACGAGATTCAGCCTGATGGCTCATTAGGGGGTTGTTTTTTCTTTCCCCAATACGACAATGAGGGGGAGTTATATATCGGTATCAAGGATGTCCACCCCCGGCAGAATGTATCTGTCCTCTTCCAAATGGCCGAGGGCAGCGCCGATCCGGATCTGGAACCTGTGCCGATACAATGGAGTTATCTCAGTGACAACCGCTGGATCAGCTTACATGAAGGAAATATTCTGTTTGACTCAACCCGCGGCTTGATCAATTCAGGAATCATTATATTCAAACTCGAGCCTGTCAAACCCAGCACTCTGCTTCCAAAAGACCTCTACTGGATACGGGCTGTCGTTTCTCAAGATAGTACTTCAGTCTGTGATACAATTGCCATTCATACCCAAGCAGTTACTGCGACTTTTGTGGACAATAATAACGCACCCTACCATTACAGATCTCCACTGCCCGCCGGAACCGTTACCAATCTGGCCGAATCCATGCCGGAGATCGTTAGCGTGTCTCAACCTTACACTTCATACGGAGCAAAAATGGAGGAGCAGGATAATATTTTCTACACTCGTGTCAGCGAGCGCTTGCGGCATAAGAACCGAGCTTTGACTATTTGGGACTATGAACACATGGTTCTTGAACGATTCCCACAAGTCTATAAAGCGAAATGTCTTCCGGTTAACATGAAGGACCATTCCAAAGTACCAGGTAAAGTAGAGATCATTATTATACCTGATATTCGGGATCGACTGCCTTTTGATCCTTTTGAACCGAAGGCCTCTGCGGAACTAATTGCGGACATCGAATCTTACCTGTCAGATAAAATCCCGGCCTATGCAACAGTCAAAGCGAGAAACGCCCATTATGTAGCGGTCAAAGTAAGAGTTGGGGTGAGGTTCAGGCAGGGTGTCGACGAAGGTTACTACAAAACACGACTCAACGAAGAACTGAATCGCTTTCTCTCACCCTGGGCCTATGAGGAAGGAAAAGATATTGTGATTGGCGGCAAGATATATGCCAATAATATCATTAACTTTATCGACGAGCGTAAATATGTGGACTACGTTGCAAAGATCAAGCTCTTCAGTAATGAGGACGGCAAAACCTTCAAGCTGGTACAGCCTTCTGAGTTACAGGGCTATTTTGTCACGACAGAAAGACCGGATGGAGTGCTGGTGGCCGCCCAACAGCATGAAATTGATATTATTTCAGATGTCGGTTATGAACAGGAAGAATTTACTGGAATTAACTATATGAAAATCGAGCTTGATTTTATCATAGGCTAAACAGGTGTTGCCCGGACCTTATAGTTATATCGTCTGGACGGCGCACCCGCTAAAATTCATAAATAAGCACAATTCATAGATAAGGAACAATACCATGGAAATCAATAAAAGGGGTCGCACAGAGTTGAAGTTGTACTTTGTAAAAAATGCCATCCCCACTGAGAGAAATTTTGCAGATCTGATCGATGCCATGCTTAACCAAAAGGACGACGGCATTGTCAAGCCGGCGGGGGATCCTCTCAGCATAGAAGCAGCAGGGGGTGACACGAGCAAGAAAGTCATAAATTTCTACCAGAACTTTACAGATCCGAAACCAAGTTGGGTACTCAGTTTAAATCCTGGTGGTAAATCAGGATTCAATATCAGCGATGGAGAAGGCAACAGCCGGCTTTTCATCGACAAAAATACAGGCAACGTAGGTATCAATACAGACAATCCCTCGGTCAAACTGGATGTTAGTGGTACGCTAAGTGTCAAGGATTCTATCACCTTGCGCAATCAGAGTTTTCCTTCGGATTGGAGCGTTTGGAGTCATTATATACACGATGGTCTGGGATTTTGGGGGACCCAAGGCTCCTACAGATCAAGTTGGACCTGGAATTACTGCAGAAAAAAGGACGAAGGAGACGTAAAAAACCGCATAAATGTTCTCAAAATCGGGTATCACGATCAGAATACAGGTCTCACCGAGCGCTTTAAAAATGTAGCTGGCATAGAACTTGGTGATGATGGTATTCTATTCCGTGCTCAAGAGAATGTAACAGATAACAGTCCACCTCCGGCCGCCAGAATCATTATCAAACCTGATGGCAATGTCGGCATTGGGATATCGGGTCCAGCAGATAGGCTTGATGTCAATGGTGACATTCGAATCAGGGGTGCAGATATTAAGGATGCTGGTGGTACAGCACGTATTACTCTCTATGACAACGGCAGATTAGACCTAAAAGAAGATGGAGGGGTAGTTGCGTTAAGCATTGACACAAATGGAAAAGTCGGAATCGGGACAACTAATCCCTCAACTGAACTGGAGGTGAATGGTGACCATTCCATAGCTGGTGCCCTAAGCTTCGGATCACAGGGTCGGCAAATGATCAATCTTTATGATCAATCTTTATAGCACTAGTTATAGCATCGGTATACAAAACTCTACGCAATACTATCGGACAGGTAAGAACTTTGCCTGGTACAAAGGGGGCAGCCATAACTCCAATGAACTTAATGCTGGCGGCGGGACAGTACAGATGGTCATCAAAAACGGCAACGTCGGCATTGGATCAGTTGCGGCCCTAAGAAGACTTCACATAAACGCATCTAATACGCGAAATCCTGTGATAATAGAAAACGGATATGCCAATACCATTAATGCCTCAACACTCTTAGACTCGCTGTCCGAAAATTCTTTGATAATTGGCGGTCCTTCTGGAAATAGAATATACTTTTACTGGAAGAGCGACGGTAAAAAATACTGGGCGTCGTTGGCTGGGGATGAGGACTTCCCATCCGGAGTAGGGATCCCAGTTCGAGATGAGTTCATAGTTCGTGATGAGCCCATACTGGATGGAACCAGATTAGGCGCAACGAGGACACCGTAGCGATCAAAGGTAGTCATGGAATCATTAACTCTGACCACTAATCTGCTTGAGCATCATGCCATGGACTACACTTTTCTGCGGCAGGAAGGCATTCGCTATCTCCAGAAAATGGCGAAGGCGGGTATGCTCTGGACGGATTTTAACGCTCACGATCCGGGGATTACGATCCTGGAGCAGCTCTGCTATGCTATCACCGACTTAGGCTATCGCATCGCTTATGAACTGCCCGACTTGTTGGCGAATGATGGTAGAG
>WOR8_10008170_pt1 | contig 16920 bp, 24 predicted proteins | sample DeeMarSeWOR38_10_FD_19890 | JGI IMG/M metagenome (IMG submission 19890)
ACCTGAGGCGGTCCTGGCAGAGCAAATTGAATATTGAGTTGTACGATGGAGCCATGGATTTCGATGAGGATATTATCAACAAAATGTCTTATGAGAAGATGGCCACGGTTTATGCCGAATTTAGTCAACAGGAGTAATTAGTCGCATGGGGCATAGGGCATGGGGAAATACAGCTGACAGCAGACAGCGGACAGCGTCAAGTACTAGGTACTAGGCACTAAGCACTAAACACTAGGCACCGCATAGAATTGGTTAGTAGCAAGTAGTCGAGAGGCCCAAGAGCTCTATTGCTTTTCTCCTGAATTCTGGATTCTGACTCCTGGCTCCTTTCGTAACCAGAATGATTGACAAGACGAAGATAATCAAAACTGTCACAGAAAGGCTCAAGGAGCTTCCTTTGGGCCACTATTTGGACTTGCGGACCTATAAGCGCAACCGCTCTGTGATCATCGTCAAACAGGGCAAGGATGACGTGCTAGTAATAGAGAAAGGCTATTATCAGGAAAGATTTCAGCTTAAACAGGAAAAGCTCAACAAACTCCTAAAAACCCTTTTGAGAAAAGAGTTCCCCAGGAGCAATAAAATAAGGCTTTATATTATGGGGAACTTCAAAGAGGATGAGGCCCAGAATCTGAAACGAAAAGTCCTCTAGCCAATGCTAGCGCGATTTTGCTATTGACAAATAGCTTCTATCTAATTAAGCGATAGATATCAGTGATACGGATTACCTGAAGCCGCCGGAGAAAGACTGCGTGGAAAAAAGAAACTTTGACAGAATTCCCTTCCAAACCAAAGCGATAGTCAGGTCCAAAGATACCACGGTAATTGGGATAGTGGAAAATTTAAGTTTGGACGGGATCTTCCTGAAAACGCCAGAGAAACTAAATCTCAACAGGATCGTCAAGATTGAGTTACTATCTACAGGAACTTCATCTCAACTTTCCATTCTTTTGGACGGGAAAATAATGCGCCATGAAAATATAGGAATGGCTATTCAATTCAAAAATGTCGACATGGACGCATTTTTACATCTTAAGAATCTCATTTCTTACAACACAAGTCAGATTGAAAAATTAAATAAGGAATTTGAAAAATTTGTAAAAAAGAAAAGCAAAAAAAAGTGATAGTCTCCCATATGGACCAACTCCGCTAAATCCTCTACGGGCCTAGCCCGGATCTTTCATGAATTGTTTGCTGCGACCACGGATATGGCCGTCCTTCCGGGCTAAGTATTTTCTTCCTATCTGTTCTCTTCCCACTCTTTCTAGGTAATAATGATAATCACACGCTCTTCAATGTGAAGATGCTTGAAGCTTAGGGCATGGAGCATGGGGCATGTAGTCATTTCTCATTCCTCATTTATCATTACGCATTTAAATCCAAGGCGTATTAAGAAACTTCACAGTAATGTGAAATGAAAAGTGAAAAATGTGAAATGACAAATTATTTGCTGCTTGCTGCCTGCTGTCTGCTGTTTGCTGTTATCTAACACGGGTCTTGTGCCCTGCACCGCCAGTATAGAGAAACTCTATGGTTGATGAAACAACAATTCCCCTCTTTCCCCTTGAAGTAGTGTTGATGCCCTCAATGCCTTTGCCGCTGCACATCTTTGAGGAAAGATACAAGCTGATGATCGCTGAGTGCTTAGAGCAAAAAAGGGAATTTGGAGTGGTTTATCAAAAAAATAGCGATATCAAAAAAATCGGCTGTACTGCCAGGATAGTACAGGTCCTAAGACGCTTTGAGGATGGGCGACTAGACATAATGACCCAGGGAGTAGACCGCTTCGTAATAGAGAGCATCTACGAAGACAAGCCCTATTTGCAGGCTAAGGTGGTTTATTTCGATGACGAAAGAGAAGAAGGGCCTGATAATTTGATTGCTGACGGCATAAAGCTGCTTGAAGAATTAGACGTCATGACTGGCAAGAAAAGGGATTACAGGTCTTTGTCAAGAATGGATCATAAAACGATATCTTTTGTGATTTCTTATAACGATGTCTTTAGCATGGAGGAAAAACAAACTTTTCTGGAAATGACGTCAACCAGCGAGCGTATTAGGAAGGGCGTTGATTCTTTGAGAAAAGCGGTTGAGCTTATGCAGATAACCGAAGAAATCAAACGAATTGCTGGGGGAAATGGCAATTTAAGAAATAAGTAATTAATAGAATATGATGAAAAATAATTTTTATGCTGACATTTACGTGTGGGGGACACCTTTGGAGATTCTGGAAATCGAGATTTCTACTCCTTGATCACCGTCAAAAGACCATCTTCAAAATAAAGATGTTGGGTTTTTCCCCCTGGTCTCTCATAAATCCATTCCTCTTTTTGGTCATCTGGATTAAGCGATTCGTTTACAGCATCCGCTCTACCCCAGGCGTAGAACACCATATGGGTATTCATTCCTACGACTACTTTCCCCTCTAGAATTAACTTTTGCATGTCCTCAGTCCACCCCGACTCCTTAATGGCGAAATACTTGTCCACCTCATCTAGATCACCCTGAATTACCACACCGAGGCTTCTGTGCACCCATTTGGTGTAGACCACTTTTTCATCCTTTTTTTGGTTGTCCGGTTTAGTCTTGGCATCAATGGCTATCCATTTAGCCTCGTAGTCAGTAAAAGTATCGGGGATCTCTGCTATGGTTTCCTTGGCCAGTTGACCAATGACTCTGTACTTGGTTCCAGGGCCTGAGCGGATGTTTCCTTTCTTTCTGAAGACAAAATATGCTGCCTGTGTTTCTGCGACCATTCCAAGCAAAAGCATGATGCAAACTAAGACGATCGTATATTTTCTGGCTCTCATCACTCATTCCTTTCCGCCCAGACTATTACAGCAATAGAGGTATTCTTTTGCCATGTTTTGGCAGCAAGTAATATGCCAGAGAGGACAGGGTAAACGGTAAGGGGTACGGTTTACTTCGCCAGTTTGTAGATGAAAGAGCATTGATCCATTGGACGATTTCTATAAAGATAATGGCAATATGGGCAAAAACGGTACGACCTTTGCAATTCATCTAACATTCGTCATTACTCTTGGTGGAGGGATGTAAGATGAAAAAAACTGCAGCCTTTGTGGCCCTAGTAATAATCTTGATAACTTTAAACCTGCCTTGCCCGTCCTCTGCCGACAAAGGCTTTAAAATTCACTCGCCCCGCGGTGGCCTTATAAGACTTACCATCACCAGTTGTGCTCTCAAAAAGATTCGGGTTCATGATTTTGACTTGTCAAACAGCGGGGACGTTTTTTCCATGGTTGCCGCTCCCCATGGCTCTTCAGATTCAATACACACCATCTCCATTGAATTCCATGAAGACTCAACTCCGGTGCAGAGTGAGTTAGTAGACATAGGCCCCGGTAAAACGGTACAAGAGGTATATTGCCCCGAGAGTTTCGATCAGATAGTCATAGATTGCTTCGGCTAATGAGAGGGCATTACAGAGATTCATATTGACTCACAGTAGAGATATCCGCCATTGATTCGGTACTTGTTTTTGCAGGAGGGCGAAGATGATAAAATCTTGCTTCATCCTTGAAAGCGGTAGCAGTGAAAAAAGAGTCTTTCCCTTCTACCAAAAGCTCACTATCGGCAGGCATTCTTCCAACGACGTTTCCCTAGCGGACCGCATGGTGTCCAAGCGGCATGCGGTGGTTGGCCGAGTCAAAGGTCGTATTGTGGTAAAAGACCTGGGTAGTCGGAACGGTACTTTTGTTAACGGTGAGAAGGTGGAAAAAGCAATACTTACTAGTGGAGACAGACTCAAAGTCGGCAGCGCCGTGCTGCGGTTTTTTAAAGAAGAAGAGCGGGGCAAGGCCGACCTAGATGGTAACACCGCCACTTCCAGGGGTGTGCAAAAGTTAGGCGAGTATTTGATAGAGGCGGGCATTGTTGATGAATTCACCTTGTTAAGAGTGTTGGGAGAGGAAGAAAAGAGCCAAACAATTGACCAGATGCTCCTTGACACAGAAATTCTGGATGATTTGAACATAGCCAAAGCCTTGGCTAGACAGTTGAAGATTCCTTTCCTTCGGCTGAAAGATGTTGAAATACCTCAAGAGGTCTTTTCACTAGTGCCTGTGGGGGTGGCAAAAACCCATTTACTCTTACCGATCAAGGTGTCCGACGGCAAGCTTTTGGTAGCGATGGCCAACCCCCTGGACTTAGATGCGATCCAGGCTGTAAGGTTGGTGACCAGGATGAAGATTGAAGTAGCCGTGGCTCCGCGGGAAGATATTCTTGAGACCTTTGTAAGAATTTATCCCATAGAATTTCTGGACCAAGTGCTTCAAGGAGCTCCAGATGATGACGAGGTCACCATAGATCTTTAACACGATTACAGAAGCTACACCCCGAAGGGGGTTTCGATGGTCTTTCCCTCATGCTACGGTATGCTGGAGTAATGGAGTGATGGAGTAATGAAAGGACTAATTCAAGTTGAATTTAGGGCTGTGGCTTTTTCCAATACTCCAATAATCCAAAAGCGCCTGTCATCTTTACCATCAAAGCCATTGAAACTTGACCTGGCCCAGCCTCCGGCCCATAGGGCCTACGGCCCGGAGGGAGAACCAGGTTTTCTATGATGAAATAAAGGAGAAGGATATGAACAAAAGCATATTTAGCCTGATACTTCTGCTAGGATTGACTGCCGGGCTGGCTGGTGGCATTCTTGCCAGTCATTTTTTCGTAGCAACTCCTGTCTTGGCTGACAAACCGCTGGAGGCGCAAAAAGTCGTGGCGGCGGAGGAGTTTCGTTTGCTTGATAAAGAAGGAAGAATCCTCTCGACTTGGGGAATGTATGCAGGCGGCCCCGGGATAGTGTTGTTCAACAAGAAGGGGCAATTCCGTGCGGTCTTCAGTTTGACATCACCTGAAGAGGGTCCAGTGCTAACCTTCGCTGACAAAGATGGCGTCCATAGAGCAACTGTCGGATTGGGAGCCAAGAGACAACCCTATCTCACTCTACGAGATCAAGCTGGCAAAGAGCGCATCTCTTTGTCGCTGGATGTGGAAGGTGATCCTTACTTGGTTCTCTATGATCAGAAAGAAAATGAACGTGCAGTCCTTGGTACAATGGAATTAACCAAGATAAGAAGAACAGGCGCTATTGAGAAGGGTTCCATCTCTTCCTTTGTTCTACTTGGTAAAGACGGTGAAGTCACATGGAAAGCACCCTAAGGAAGAAATTGCGGATTTCGGATTTTATAAGGCATAGAGCATAGGGCATGGAGCAGAGAGTAAGAAAACAGAAGTCAAAATCGAAAATTCAGGAGAAAAACAATCAAGCGTGATTGTAATGCAACTACTTGCTACTGACTGCCGGCTACTGGCTACCTGGATTGAGAATTGCTCTAATCTGACTCTATGGTTTCTCCTTCCTTGAAAATTGTCAAATTTACTACCTTGCCGTCCCTTAAAACCTTCATCTCAAGATTGCCATGATTTAGTCCCACGACCTTTTTTCGGATCTCGCAGGTGTGTTCTAATTCTGCAGAAACTGTTACACCTTTGACTTCAAGCACTATATCGCCGCCCAGGAGGAAGCTTTTTCCAGCTATTTCCACTGGTATGACCCCCGGCCTAAGACCAAGCCTGTAACCTGGCGAATCATCTGCTACCCGCTGAATCAACAGCCCTGCATCTTGGGGTACGTTTAGGGCCTTCGCCAGGGGACCTGAAACCAAGTAAGCCTCAAGACCAGTCCAGACCGATCCTTGTTCGAGCAGCAAATGCTTAGCCGTGTTAATACTGACGGCGAAACCCAGACCCTCTGAACCTCCGGAGTATGAGAGAATATGGCTTACTATACCAATAACCTTGCCGTCCATACTGAACATGGGACCACCTGAATTGCCTTTGTTAATTGCAGCATCGGTCTGAAGAAACTCAATGGGAAGCAGGGAATTACAGACAACTTCGGGATGTCTTCGACCGCTGATATAGCCAACCGTCAAAGTATGATCCACGCCATAAGGAACTCCAATGACGAAAATCTCATCTCCAATATTCACATTATTTGAATCGCCCAACTCCGCCACTGCTAAATTATCAGGGACCTCATTGAGTTGAAGCAAGGCTACATCAGCTTGGGTCGCAGACCCTAGTACTTTGGCCCCCACCATGCTGCCGTCTAGAAACCTGACCATGACCGTGTCTGCCACCTGGACTACATGGGCGGCTGTCATAACTAAGCCATCTTTGGAAATAACAATACCGGATCCGAGCCCACCTTTGCCGAAGGTTACAGCTTGTCCGGACTGCAGGCTCGCATAACCACGTTCTTTAGTGAGAATCACGACCACAGCCGGATTGACCTTTTTAAACACCTTGCTCAGATTAGCTGCTCCTGCAGGGGAATTCAGAACTAAGAAGCTGACGAGAAGTAAGGGTAGAAAATGCTTGAATCGCATAATGGTTCCTCTATTGCTAAGTGGTTGTCACTCATAATCCATTTTATTTTTCCAGAATTTTCTTTGGTATATTTCCACAAAATTGATTTTTAAATTCGCAACCTAAATGTGGAATCTAAAATTGTATGGAAGTTTACCCATGGGTTTGTAAGTTAATAACGTAGTCAATATTTATCAAGTGGGTAATCAAATAGTCGTAGAGTTCGGATTTTTGTTACACGGGAGATCGAGGAGCTGTTAGCACTCACCTGGCCAAGGGCAAAGCGCATCCTTCGACCCATTCGACTGTGCTCAGGGCAGGCAGGCTCAGGACAGGCGGCGCATAGCGTGCGATATTAAGTAGGTCAGATGGGTGGAACTATTTTGTGGAGTTGAGTTTTGCTTTATAAAGTTGCTCTACTACATTGCGCAAAACCTGGTGCTGGGGGGCGGAGGTTTCGGTGAATCGTACACCCATTCCCGAGGGCGTGCTGTTGGGTTTAGAGTCGTGAGGGGCTGACCACGCTACCTCTGCAGGAATCTCAAAGGGGCGTTGGTTCGGGGCCATGATGAAGAGTCTGAGCTTATCATTGGGACTCAAGGGCAAATCGCAGCTAATGAATGCCCCTTCATTACTTATATCCCTGGTCTCCGCTACAATGACCCCTCTGTCAGTTATTATAACCACGGGCCATTTCACCCTGACCCTGGTGGGCGTTCTGCGTTCAGTTGCCATAGGTGTTTCCAGCTATAGATATCAACCTGATTAGTTTGCAGGTTAATTAGGTGCAACCTCTGTGCCATAAAGGTCTGAACGCTTTGTTGAATCTGATTTTAAAAAACCTCGCTTGGGCCTGAGCCAAAAAAGGTTTGTAGATGAGATTTAGTGCGGTGTAGTTAATAGGACCCTGAACTTGTCCTCCCGTGGTGTTTGGCCCCATGTGCTTCTTCGAATTCGTGCCATTCGTCATGGTCAACCACCTTGTCCTTGTTTATATCCAGAATCTCAAAAACACGAGGTTCCGCCTGGGGGAAATATTCTTTGAACTCTTCCCAGGTAACCGTACCATCGCTATTGCTATCGATTTCGTGGAAGCGGGCCTCGTAGGATTTGGGGTCCGGTAGGTCCGTCTGGTGAAATTTTTGTTTGTTGGTACAGCTTAGAGAATATGCCAATACTAGAGTAAGGACCAAAGCTATTGCTGTTTGTTTCATCTGGTTTTCCTCCTACCTGTTCCTCTGTCCAATTATTACCTTCACCTTATGGTTATGATGAAATCTAATAACAGGAGAGCCTTTGTCAATAGGGTATATGGGTAAAACTCTTGGAGTATTGGAATGTTGGACTACTGGAGTAATGAAAACCCAAAAAACAATCTGCGCAAGGTATCTGTTTGTCCAATACTCCATTTTCCCTTACTCTACTACTCCAGGTTTTGGATAGATTGGACTTGAGTTTAGAATTTTTCTGAAGTATCGTCTCTCGCACAACCAGACAGGGCTGAATCAAATGATACCACTTCGAGACACGACTGATTCTAAAGGCTACCCTATAATAAATACTGCACTAATAATCAGCAATGTACTGGTGTTTCTGGTGCAGTTAGGGCAGGGGGAAGCATTACAGCAATTTATTATTACCTACGGACTGGTTCCAGTCCGTTACTCGGTACCAGCAGTTGCTGACCATTTTAGCCTCGGTCAGCAGGTTTTTGCCTTCCTGTCCTTCATGTTTCTCCACGGTGGCTTCTGGCATCTCCTTGGTAACATGTGGACTCTATATATATTCGGCGATAATGTGGAAGACCGGCTGGGTCCGGTGAAGTATTTACTGTTCTACCTTCTATGCGGTTTTGCCTCAGGCCTCACCCATTTATTCCTTAACTGGCACTCTCAGCTTCCAACAGTAGGAGCCAGCGGAGCAATTGCTGGAGTCATGGGTGCCTATTTCCTTCTTTATCCCCACGCCAAAATACTCACCTTTATACCCATTTTTTTCATCCCTTATTTTGTGGAGATCCCAGCCTTCTTCTTCCTCGGCATTTGGTTCATCTTACAATTTCTTAGCGCTGCCGGAACCCCAGGTCATGGTGGAGGGATTGCCTGGTGGGCCCACATCGGAGGTTTCGTGTTTGGAATGGTCTTCTTAAAAATATTCTTGCGGGCTCCGGAAACGGGAATCAGCAAGCAAATACGTAAGAAAACCAGTAAGAAGAAGAGCCACCTGTTACAGTTAATCAAGCCTAAACGGGTGGACGACGATCCCCGAGTATATGGCACTCTGGTCATTACTCCATTAGAGGCCCGGTTGGGAACCAGAAAAATTCTAAGTATTCCCTCAGGATCTAAAAAACGCCTTCTCAAGGTAACCGTGCCACCCGGTTCCCGCGATGGCAGGGTCCTCCGACTTTCCGGCGCGGGTCTCAAGTTGGGAGATGGAACCAGACAGGACATCTATCTCCGGATAACGGTCGCTGAAAGAAATTGAGTTAGCACCAAAGAATCTAGGCACACCCAAAGCACTTATCCGCAGGGCTCGATAAAGCCCAGATAAATCATGTGATATTGGAAATGAGGACTGCCTCCTTCTCCACCAAGAGCAGGACTTAATTAAATGAGAATCCTTAGGCAAACCTTGGTGATTGTAATCCTAGCCCTGGTATTTGTCTCTTATACTTTTGGGCAAGAAACGCTTTGGAATGAACTTAATTTCGAGCTGGCTGAACTATACCGGCAAGGAAAATACCAGGAGGCTACTGAAGTAGCTCAGCGTGCCGTAAAAGTGGCTGAGGAAACCTTTGGGCCGAATCATCCAAGAGTGGCAACGTCGCAGAACAATCTGGCAACCCTGTACAGAACTCAAGGCAGATACAGTGAAGCTGAGTCCCTGTACAAAAGCTCTCTAGATATTAAGGAGAGAGCCTTTGGACCAAACCACCCTAAGGTTGCAACAGGGTTAAACAATCTTGCCGGAGTGTACAGGGCTCAGTACGACTACAAAAAGGCAGAGCCGCTGTATAAGCGAGCCCTGGCCATAAGAGAACAAACCCTGCCCCCGAATCACCCAGACATAGGCCAGTCACTTAACAACCTTGCTCTACTGTACAAGCTCAAAGGAAACTATGCGGAAGCTGAGCCATTGTACCAGAAGGCTCTGGCTGTTTGGGAAAGGAGTTTGGGGCCGAATGATCCCAATGTAGCCACCGTACTGGAAAATATGGCAGAGCTCTATGAGAAACTCGGAGAGAGCGACAAAGCAGCAAAGTTGAACAGTCGGGCAAGAGAAATCCGACAACAGTCGCTATGGTAGATGCAACAAGTGGCTTAGGTCCATATACTATTTCGTGATCAGCCTTAGGCAGATTCATCTAACATCCGGGCTAGCGCAGATCAAAAAACTCATATGATACGCAGCCGGTTTGTTTCTCCCATACAATAAAAGACGCCTGGTTGCTCATTCCACGTGGATATCCCACCGTACCAGGATTGACGAAAGAGACTAGCATGATGGGGCTCTCTTCTGGGCATATGGGTATGTCCATAGAAAACTAATGTTGTGGGCAGGTGTTCCAACTCCTCAAAAAAGTCCCTTTCTTGAAATAAGTATTTGTCGGGATCGGTCCAGGCACCGTGCACAACACAGCATTCATCTGTGACCATGTTCACGGGTAGGTTGGATAGATAGGTAAGGTTGTCTGTCGTCAGAACTGATTTGGTCCAGTCGATTTTTTTAAGGGCAAATGGGTTCCAGCCTGTGGCTTCAATCTGCCCACACACCAATCGGTCGTGGTTTCCAGAAATGGTGTGGATACTTTGAGCACGAATAAACTCGACTACCTCATTGGGCTCATGGCCGTAACCCACAAGATCTCCACAACAGATTATTTGCTCTATACCCAGTGACCTTATTTTTTTATAAGAGAGTTCAAGGCCCCGGAGATTAGCATGGGGATCAGAGATGATTGCCACTCTATCGGCCAACTGGATGGAGTGGTCAGTGGTTGCGGCAGTCATGCGATTAGTTTCAGTGCCAAGGCAAGGAGTGGTTTAATGGAGATGTTCTTGTGCTTCTCCCTCAGTAGGCTGGAATCTTATCATTTCCGTCGGTGTTTGTGGAGTTAATCTTAGTTAATGGTAGAATAATAAACATAGCTGAATACTATCTCCGCCATCAAAGGCACACTCTTTTGGAATTGGCGGCCAGTGATGGACAGCAATTCATGAAATATCCAGGCTAGGGAGGTGAAAATGCATAACTCAGAAGAAATGACTCCATCAAGAAAGGAAATCCTCATCCGATTGCTTTACACTTTGCTCTATCTTTTGATTTTTGAGATTATTAAACTCATTGTCCAGATAGCCGTTGTTTTTCAGTACATCTTTCTTTTTATAACCCTGGATTACAATAGGCCTGTAAGAAATTTCTCCAACAAACTCGCAACTTATACCTACGACGTAATTCGTTATCTTACTTTGAACAAGAACCTGCGTCCTTTTCCATTCAACGACTACCCGGAACCGTTAGAGGAGCCGGTGGAACAGGTCGCTTTCCGCTAATAAGGAGCGAAGGAAAAAAGGCGGAGAAAGGAACAGGGAGATGGAAAAACGGCAATTAGGCAAAAAGGGGCTTGAGGTTTCGGCCATGGGGTTGGGCTGCATGGGAATGTCTGAATTTTATGGTAGTTACAACGACGAGGAGTCCGTCAGAACTATTCACCGCGCGGTGGAATTGGGGATCAATTTTTTTGATACTGCAGACATGTATGGAAGGGGAAAGAACGAAGAACTGCTGGGCAAAGCGATAAAAGGCTATCGGGACAAGGTGATCCTGGCCACTAAATTTGGCATTGTTAGAACAGATGACATTAGACAACACAAGATAAGCGGCAGGCCTGAGTACATTCGTTCAGCTTGCGAAGCCAGTTTGCGCCGACTTGGAGTTGAGACCATAGACCTCTATTACCAACATCGGGTGGATCAGGACACGCCCATCGAAGAGACGGTGGGTGCCATGGCCGACCTGGTAAAAGAGGGGAAAGTGAAATATCTAGGTCTTTCCGAAGCCGGCCCAAAAACCATCCGTCGTGCCCATGCGGTTCACCCTATCGCAGCTTTGCAGACGGAGTATTCTCTCTGGAGCCGAGAGGTGGAGGAGGAAATTCTCTCTACTTGTCGAGAGCTTTCAATTGGCTTCGTTTCCTACAGTCCGCTGGGGAGGGGTTTTCTCTCAGGTGAAATTACGAAATTGGATGACCTGGAAGAGGATGATTGGCGACGATTTTCGCCACGCTTTCAGGGGGAGAATTTTGAGCGCAATCTTGGCCTGGTCAGCAGAACTCAGGAGATGGCAGCTGAGAAGAACTGCACTCCCGCCCAGCTAGCCTTGGCTTGGGTACTAGGGCAGGGAAATGATATCGTCCCAATCCCGGGTACCAAACGGATAATTTATCTTGAGGAAAATGTTGCAGCTTTAGGCTTGAAATTAACCAAAGAGGATCTGAAACGGATAGACCAGATTTCTCCACGGGGCGTTGCCGCAGGCTCGCGCTACCCTGAACCAGGAATGAAGCTGGTCAATGTTTAGGACATTGGAGTACTGCGGTACTGGAGTATTGGAGTATCGGGAAGGCCACGAGATCCCAAAAAGCATTACTCCATTACTCCACCACTCCATCACTCCAGGAACTCGCGCAACCAAGGTTGAGTTCTTCTAGCCAATCACGAACTGTGCACCTCTGGCACATCGAACTGGTTAATATAGGCTGTCTTTGACAAACAAAAAAAGAACTATTATGCTCTAGCCCGGATATTTCATGAATTGCTGTCGCTAGACCGCGAAGATGGGCGTTCCACCTGGCAACCGCAGGGTGTTGGTTCCGAGGCGTACAACCCTAAAAAACTCAACTCACAAGAACAAGGAGATAGCATGAAAGGCAAAAAACAGAGAGTCTTAAGCTTGCTTTGTTGCCTTGCAGTGGGATTGAGTGGATGTGCTTACGTTGTTGTCGGTGCTGTGGGAGCGGGAATCGGATTTGGCACCTATAAATACGTGGACGGCAATCTTAAGAGGGATTACCTGGGACCGATGCCGAAGGTATGGGAAGCAACTGTGGCGGCATTGGACGACTTGAAGGTAACACCCGATGTCCAGGAGAAGGACTATTTCGGAGGGCTGGTCAAGGGTATAATGCATGATGGCACCCAGGTTACCATAAAGCTCAAAAGGGAGTCTGACAGTTCAACGGAAGTCGGGGTCCGTGTTGGCGTATTTGGGGACAGGGAAAAATCCGAAACTATTCATGCCAAGATTGCTCAGAAATTTAAACGTGGTTAACCCTGCCAGGGCAGCACTAGCCTGTTTTCGAAATGACTAGACTGGTTGAGTTAATTTTCTTTTTATATCACCCCCAGGAATCTGCAGTCCCCTTCTATGTCGTATGCTAAGCGCTCATCTCCATATTCCACAGTTATCCTGGCTCCGTCCCATTCGCCCCATAGGTAATCGTCGCCAAAGTCAATGACAGCGTTGCGCTCTTCATAGCGATTTTCCCACACAATTATCCTGTATCCATCGCCGCATTCCATTACCGAGATAAGGTCACCAATTTCAATCTCATCAACATAGTCGAAATCACCAAGGTTCTCCTTTACCTCGTCCATGTTCTTTGCGGTAACCAGTTCATCTATATACATAGTCGCCCCTCCTGGCAAATACCTTGCCAAACTAACAGGTGAGCGTTCATTGCGATAGAATTACTTTGTCGTCTATGTTAAACCTCATAAATGTAACCTCTACCCGTAAACAAAAAAACATTCCTACGTAATTTATTCAGAGTAGATGAAATAAACCGTCCATCTTTCTTTCTCCTTGACAAAAGGCCTCGATTTGCTAAGCAGGAGAAGGCTTATTTCCATTATGGATAAAAGAGGAGGAGTTGATGACCACGAGAAAGGATTGGCCAAAGTTACTAGCACTAGTGATTTTTTTTATGCTCCTCGGTGGGTATTATGATCGTTTGACTGTGGAGACCAGGACCAGTACGCTCATCCAGAGTTACCGCTTTGGAGATAGTTGCCCAACAGCTGAGCCTTGCTGACACTGAAGGGAATGAGCGGCTATCCATGGTGGCCTCTTCAGGCCGCACAGTTATGACCTTCTATGACAACAGTCAGGTGTCGCGCCTTGTTCTGGAACTGATAGATAGCGAACCAGTCTTGAAACTTATTGGGGAAAAGGGAAGTGCCAGGGTGGCAATCGGCTATGATGGAGCAGCGACTTTTTCAATCCTAAATGATCAAGAAGAGGTAATCTGGTCGGCACCCTAGGGGGGCTCCATAAATGACCGTAAAAGAGATGATACACCCCACTGCAGTTGTAGATCCCAGGGCAAAGATTCACCAAGGGGTAGAAATCGGTCCCTACGTGATCATAGATGGCGAGGTAACAATCAGCCGGGGAACCCGAGTTATGGCACATGCCTATCTAACGGGCTGGACCGAAATCGGTGAAGACAACTCTATTCACATGGGTGCCGTCATAGGCCACGAGCCTCAGGACAGGGAATATATAGGAGGCAAAACATATCTGAAGATAGGCCACCGCAACATAATCAGGGAGCACGTGCAGATCCACCGGGGAACTAAACCGGAAAGTTCAACCATCATTGGCAACGACAACTTCATTATGAACCACGCCCACATTGCCCATAACTGTGAAATTGGCGATGGCGCGGTGATAGCCGGGGGCGCCCTTCTCGCAGGCTACGTCCATGTCGGAGATGGGGCCTTTATTTCTGGCAATTGTGTAGTTCATCAGTTTGTTCGCATAGGCAAGCTTGCAATGCTTCGCGGGCTTTCCCGCACCAGCCGCGATGTTCCTCCCTTTTGTATAATGGACGACACTCACACTGTTAAAGCGATAAACCAATTGGGTCTGGAGAGAGCAGGTTACAGTGAGGGTGAAATACGGGCGATCAGAGAGGCTTTTGCCCAACTTTTTCGCCGCAAAGGCAATCTCGCCCTGGCGGTCCAAGAAATGGAAAGTAGAAACCTACTGTCCAAAGAAGTGGTTTATCTTTTGGATTTCATCAAAAGCTCTGAAAGGGGCGTCTGTTTCGGACCCAGAGGTAGATAAAAGTTGTTCACTTTTTTATATTAAGACTCTGCAAAGACCCAAAACTCACTTCGATTTTATTTACTCTTAGGGCAGTTTGCATCGGCCCGAAACCAACCTTCATCTAGTAGTGGGGCAAAAATAATAGCTCGTCCACAGCGGCCTTGCTTAAATTGACCGCATCTGCATGATTCTTGCATTCCCACCAAAGCTGAGCATTTCTTCACCAAAGGTTTCAAAAGAATTTGCCTAACCCTAATATTGTAAGAATTACCTTGGCCGGACCGGATATTCATGTCCGCGGTAGCAGTTTAAGATTTGTTAAATATCCGGGCCAAAGAGGAGGAAGTTAAAGATGAGAAAACGAATTGTACAAATTATTGCAAAACAGTTGGGAATTGAAGAGGTAGACGTTAACGCGCAGTCAAGTGTTGTTGAAGATCTAGGTGCAGATTCCCTGGACGTAGTAGAGCTGATAATGGCTCTCGAGGAAGAATTTGACCTCGAGATCCCAGACACGGAAGCAGAGAAGATCGTAAACGTACAGAACATCTTCGATTACATGGAAAATGCACTGCAACCCGCGTAAATTAGACACTCAAGGCATAAACTCTGCCATTTCTACAATTTCATTCTTCCTCTCTCAAGAAAAAAAGGAGATGGGAGAAAGGAGGACGGCAATGCTTGTCAAAAAGAAGTTTAAAATCATACTGATCATCACCTTGCTGTGGTTCATAGGTATTTGGTCCGTGGGCATAGGTAAGGCCGAGCCTTTTCAGACTCCAGAAAGTCTAACCCTGCAGATCGACTGGCTGGAGAATGACCTGCGCAATTCGAGAAATGTCCAAGTGGACATCTTGTCACCAAAATCCTTTGCCGAGGCGGAAGAATTACTAAAGGAAGCAAAAAAAAGACTTGATCGGGGCGATAAACAATCAAAAATTGTGGAAAAGATAGCCGGTGCACAAAATCAATTGAAGCGGGCAAAGGAAGTATCTCAGAGGGCAAGAAAGGAACTGTCTCAGGTCATCAAGGCCAGGGAACTCGCCCGTGCTGCTGGCGCTACCAATTATGAGAAGGAATATGCTGCTGTAGAAGAAGAATTCCTTGAACTCACCGAAGCGATCGAGAAAGACAAGATGCAAAGGGCACAGAAGAATTCGCCTGAGGTCATTGAGCAATATCGACAACTCGAGCTGAGAGCAATTAAGGAGCAGACCCTGGGTGAAGCCCGCAAGCTGATTGGACAAGCAGAAAAAGAGGGAGCCAAGAAATTGGCGCCCAACACCTATGCAGAGGCACAAAAAAAATTGCTGGAAGTGGATGAGTTTATAACTAAAAACCCTTACCAAAAATTAAAGATCCACAACATGGCAGGCGAAGCCCTGCTGCAGGCGGGACGCCTTCTTCAGGTAACTCGTCAGAGTGCGACCATCAAGACAATGAAGCCGGAAATGGTTACACTTTGGGTGGAAGAAATACTCTTTGAGACCTCCACTAAGCTCGCTACGGTTGATATGCGGGATCAACCCCTGGCCACTCAAAAGGAGAATATTCTTGGTGCCATCGACGCATTGCAGCAAGACCATCGCTTTCTCATGGCCAAGGTCAAAAGCCAGCAGACCGATATAGAGTCTAAAGACAAGCAGATTGCTTATCTGGAAAAGCAAACCCAGAAGGAGCAGGCGGCAAAAAAGCGGATAGCTGCCGAGAGGGAAGAAGTTGAAAAAAGATTGGCCGCAGAAAGGCGTTTCAACCAACTTTTCACTGAGGTACGAGCCTACTTCAGGCCAGACGAAGCAGAAGTTTACAAACAGGGATCCGAATTGGTTATTAGGCTAAAGGCTATAAGCTTCCCTGTAGGCAAAGACGTTATAATGCCGAGCAACTACTCGCTCCTCAGTAAAGCACAAAGAGCAATTCGCACCTTCGGCGAGCCCAGTCTGGTTATAGAAGGGCATACTGACAGCACAGGGTCAGAGGATCGTAATCAGCATTTGTCGCAGAGAAGAGCGGAATCCGTTCGTGCCTATCTGGTGGCTAATGGAACTCTGCCACAGGAGAAAATCATTGCGGTTGGCTATGGATCCAAGCGGCCTTTGGCATCCAATAAGACCGCTGAAGGACGGGCGATCAACCGGCGAATCGATGTGATTATCAGGCCCCAGGCCGAAGCTGGATAGTAAGTTTCAGCTTGGAGTATTGGAGTGTTGGAGTATTGGAGTACTGGTTACTCCATTACTCCATCACTCCATAACTCAAATCCCTACCTTAAATAATCCTCAACATGTAGTATGAGAAAAATTCCCGCAGAAGTTTAGATTAAGGGATGTCATCCACACCTCTCAAGTGACCGAGGTGGCGCTGCATTTCTCATCAAAGTTTTATCTCACCATTGTTGGCCTAATGTGCCAG
>WOR8_10002870_pt1 | contig 16919 bp, 12 predicted proteins | sample DeeMarSeWOR38_10_FD_19890 | JGI IMG/M metagenome (IMG submission 19890)
GAAGTATATTGGTTTAGACTGGTCTGTATTCAAACCGCTTGCGGACTGGTATCCCTGTCCAACGCACACGGAGAAGAATCCTGAGTTTGACATGCATGCGTTTTACTGGCGTGCGGTCACTCAAACCAATTCCATGACGCAGCAAAACCCTTACCTGGATGAAATGTCCCAGGAGGATACCATTGTCTTCGGCATCCAGATGCACAGCAAGACCGCCGCAGAGAAAGGAATCAAGGAAGGCGACAAGGTGTTTGTTGAAAATCCGGAAGGCAAAAAGATCAAGGGCTGGGTCACGCTCAGTGAAGGGATCGAACCGAGCCACCTGGCTTTCGCCGCTATCCTGGGCCACTGGGGTGAATACATGCCGATAGCCAGGGGCAAGGGCGCTTTCTTCAATGACCTTGTCATGATGGACGAGCCGCACACTGACCCCCTGACATTAGGCCAGGATATCTGTTGCCGCGTAAAAATTTACAAGGCCTAGGAGAGAAAGAGGACCAGTTCGCAAAGCCGCGACACGGGTCAATTTTAATTGGAGTTGAATATGGCACGTTACGGAATGGTCATTGACCTCAATAGATGCTACGGCTGCTACGCCTGCGCGATGGCATGTAAGATGGCGAACCGGACGCCGCCCGGAGTATTCTGGGCCCGGGTTCTGAGAGGCGAAATGGGTGTTTTCCCCAATTCCGTCCGGCAGGCGTTGCCGGTGCTCTGCAATCAATGCGAGGAACCGGACTGCATGAAAGTCTGTCCCACAGGCGCGACCTACCAGACGGATGACGGAATCGTTCGAGTGGACAAGAACAAGTGCATCGGCTGCGCGTACTGTGTAATGGGATGTCCTTACGGCCAGCGATATAAGGTGGACGAGTGGAAAAGCTATTTCCCTGAAGGGCTTCCTCTCAGCCCCTATGAAGAGCATACCAAACAGTTCTGGGAGCAGAAAAGCGGCAGCGGTGTGTCGACAAAGTGTGATTTCTGTATCGACAGGCGCGCCGAGGGCAGAGAACCTGCATGCGTACAGGCGTGTTCGGCCAAGGCACGGGTTTTCGGCGATCTCGACGATCCGGAAAGCGAGATATCCTATCTCATTAAAACAAAACGAGGTTTTGTCTTGTGGCCCGAAGTCGGCACTCAGCCTAAAGTTTATTACCTGCCCCCGAGGTAGTTTAAGTTACAGCACCCGGAATATGGGCACAGTTGCGGATAGGAGAAATTTATGGGATCAGTAAAATTGGACGGCCAGGTTCAGAGTGAGTGGCGCTGGTTAATAGCCGCTTACCTTTTTCTCGCCGGTGTCGGCGGCGGGGCTTACATGACGGGCATTATAGCCGATTTAGCCGGCGGTAACGAGTGGATGCTTGTATCCAAGGTAGGCGTATGCCTGGGTTTGCCCTGTGTTCTCATAGGGACCTTTTTTCTGCTCGCCGATCTGGGTAAGCCGTCTCATACCTGGAGAGTCTGGATGAAACCCGGAACTTCGTGGATAGCGCGAGGGACGATCATCATTGTAATTTTTATGGTTCTGGCGGCCATTCACACCGCCTTCTGGATTTGGCCTTTCGCCGGCCCTTTAGAGGTCAATGAATCTGCACGCCATATCATAGGTGTCTTCGGCGCCATCTTCGGATTCCTTACAGTAATCTATACAGGGCTTCTGTTAGGTTACAGCCAGCCCATCGCTTTGTGGAGAACGGCGCTGCTTCCTGTCCTGTTCCTAGTCTCCGCGGTATCGACAGGTCTCATGGCTATCATGATCATTGCTCAATCCATGGGGGTAGCGATGGCGCAACTGGATATTATGGAAAACATCGATGCCGTTCTCCTGGTATTCGAGATTTTTGTGCTGATCGTCTACTTATACAACGCTTATCGGACACTCGAATCGAGGCCGTCGGCGCAGCGCATTCTGAAAGGCCCCGTCGCTGCCTATTTCTGGCTTGGTGTTGTATTGTGCGGGCTGGCAATTCCATTAGTGCTGGAACTGTTGGGCGGACACGGAGCGATTTTGACTATTGGAGCTTTGCTGGGCCTCTTTGGCGGTCTCTGCTTGAGATTCACAATTCTGGCGGGCGGAATATTCACTCCCATAACAGCGGCGGGATTCGAATTCGCAAGGATTCATCGGCCGAAAGATCCCATGCCTGCAGCAGGGAAACTGCCGCCAACATAGGCTGCTGCACTCCGAATCGTTTTTGCTTGAATGACCGAACCGAAAACTAACTCCGATTTTTGCGGATCCAAGCAGTAGTATCTGCGAAAATCCGCAGTTTGGTATACCCCTGCAAAATTTTGATTCGCTGATCAGGAAAGTTCCGGGTTCAAGCCCGTGTGCGCTTGTTCTTTATAAAAATCATTGCAGTGTTGCATTTCGAGCCGTGAGAAATGCGGGTTGAATGGTGAGAGTTCTGCTATAGTTTTGACGAATGTCTGATAAAGTCTTTAAATCCAAATCTGAAAATCCCGGAAACAGCCAGGGTAGACAGAAGGGAAAACCTGAAATTATTATAAGCCGGAAACTGTTTGGCGAACTGGTTTGTATTTGTCTCGATGCCCTTCCGAACAAGGCCTATGTATTGGTAGGGGGTTCCGATAAATACCATCCAAAAAGCCTGTATCGCTGTTCTACAAATCTGAGAAATACTCCTGAGTGGAGAGCGATCTTTGATTCTTTCGGGGAGTTACATAAAAATCCCGATCTGGGTTTTGTTATTGCGCCTTTTGAGGTCAAGACTGTTTTGGAAAAGATGGCGGCACACGGAGAGTCGCTAGTAGGAGTATTTCATTCTCATCGCTTTTTACGGGCTGAACCTTCGAAAGCCGATATCGCTTTGAGCTCAGATCCTGACATGCTTTGCTATATTATATCCGTTCGCAATCCGCCTGCTGCGGGGGTTGGAATTTATTCACTTGGCGAAAATAGTTTTCAGAGTATTCCCATTGTCCAGTATTAACCTTGTGAGAAATGCGGGTTAAACCCGTCTCCCGGTTATTGCGGGATATTAAGGTTTTCAATGTCATCGGCCTTGCTGTCGGCATAGCGGCAAACCCCTGTGAAGAATTTGGGCCTGGCCCAATGCGTGTTCATTTGAATATTCCTATTTTTAAGGAAGCTGGATAATGACGAAAGCGGAACAGTTGAAGGCTATCTGGACGCCCCAATCGGTCGCCGTAATCGGCGCTTCCGCAAAACCCCAAAGCCTTGGCCGGGCTGTTTTTGCAAACCTGCTGTTTGCGGGCTACAACGGCTGCGTCTATCCGGTCAATACCAAGGCTAGAAGTGTTCTCGGTGTTCGTGCATATCCCAGGGTGACCGATGTTCCGGATGATATCGATCTTGCCGTTGTGCTTGTCCCGGCCGGGTTCGTTCCACAGGTTCTGCAAGACGCCGGGAAGAAGGGCGTAAAAGGCGCAATTGTTATTTCTGCCGGTTTCAGAGAGATTGGCGGGGAGGGCATCGAACTCGAACGCCAGCTCGAAGAGATTGCTCGAACGTACGGAATGGCCATTGTGGGACCGAACTGTTTCGGCGCCATAAATACGGATCCCGATGTTTCATTGAATGCCACATTTGCCAGAAATTTTCCCTACAGAGGGAAGATTGCGTTCATTTCGCAAAGCGGTGCTGTCGGAGTCGGCGCCCTGGAATACGCTGCGGCGGAGAAAATAGGGTTTTCAAAGTTCGTATCTATAGGCAACAAGGTGGATATCCATGAGAATCATCTTTTGGAGGTGCTGGCGGAGGATCCCCAGACCGAAGTTATCCTTCTGTATCTTGAAGCCCTTGAGAATCCGAAAGAATTCGTCAACTTGGCCCTGAAGATTTCCGAGAAGAAGCCGATTCTGGCGGTCAAATCAGGTAGAACAAAGGAGGGTGCCAAGGCTGCCGCCTCCCATACGGGCGCTCTTTCCGGCTCGGATGAGGCCTACGACTCACTTTTTGCCCAGTGCGGTGTGCTTCGCGTGGAAACACTTGAAGAGCTTTTCCGATACGGTATTGCCTTTGCCAATCAACCTCTGCCAAGAGGCCCGAATATCGCAATAGTTACCAATGCGGGCGGCCCTGGAATTATGGCGACCGACGCGTCCGTTCGATACAATCTGAAGCTGGCTTCCCTGGACCCCAAAACCCAATCCATTCTCCGATCCGATTTGCCCCCCACGGTGAGTTTGAAGAACCCGATTGACCTGATCGGGGACGCTGATGAGAACCGTTACCAACTGGCTTTGCAGGCGGTACTGGGGGATGACAATGTCCATGGCGTCATCACAATCTGCGTTCCGCAGATGGCCACCGATCTGGAGGCGATATCTTCCACTATTGTGAAACAGGCAAAATTTTCAGACAAACCGGTTTTTGCGGTCTATATGGCTACGGGTGATATTCAAAAATCATTGCAGATTCTGGATGACGCACATATTCCGCACTTTCGTTTTCCGGAGGATGCCACCCGTGCCATGAGTGCGATGGTCCGGTATGTTCGCTGGCGGATGAGGCCCCGCACCGATATTAAGCACTTCGAGGATGTACAACCGGGCAAGGTGCGGGAAATTCTCGATATAGCTCTCAGGGATAAGAGAAGATTCCTGCCGGAACCGGAAGCCTATAAGATTCTGGGCGCATACGGACTGCCCATGTCCCGAAGTAAACTTGTTCTCGATGAAAAAGAAGCCGTACGGGCGTCGAACGAAATAGGATATCCGGTTGCGATGAAGATTGTTTCTCCGGATATCGTTCATAAGGTTGATGTCGGAGGGGTAATACTAGACCTTTGTTCCGATTCCGATGTCGGCCACGCATATTACGACCTGATGGAACGGGTTCAAGCTGCCAAACAGGACGCTAGAATCTGGGGCGTGCTCATTCAGGAAATGGTCCGTGGGGGGAAAGAGACCATTCTTGGGATGAAACGGGATCCGCTTTTTGGAGGATTGCTGATGTTCGGTTTAGGCGGAATTTATGTCGAAGTTTTCAAAGATGTCACATTCCGCATTGCTCCCATCAGGGAACTCAGTGCGAAAAGCATGATCGAACGGATTAAGGGTATCAGGCTTTTAAAAGGGTTCCGAGGCGAACCGCCCAGTGATCTCGATGCAATCGCAGAATCGTTGTTACGGCTTTCTCAACTCGTGATCGATTTCCCGGAAATTGAGGAGATGGACATCAATCCATTCATCGTACTCCCATCCGGGGAAGGTGCCCGGGTAGTGGACGCAAGAATATTAATCAGCGATCAGGGGATCCAGGGGCTCTCTGATCCAAAACCCGTCAGGCTGAAGTAGAAGCCGAAAGTATGTTTGAGGATTGTCACCCAGATGGACAGCGTGGAAAGAAAGGCGTTTTGTTTTTTTGCCCTAGTGCTGCTGGTTACGGCTTGGACCAGTTACGGGTATTTCGGGTTAGACGAACATTTTCAGATCATTGAATTCGCAGGATCAAAGCTGGGAATCGTTCCGACTCAGAATCTTCCCTGGGAATTCCTCGCCGAGATCAGGCCCTGGCTACAGCCGGCTGTTTTTGTAGGTCTCTGTAAATCACTGGGATTTTTGGGGATCGAAAATCGGTTTGCCTGGACCTTCGTTTTCAGACTGTTTTGTGCTGTTTTTGGTTTTTTGGCCGTTTGGAAAGTCTACCGTTTGGGAACCGTTTGGTTCCCGGATAAACGGGTTCAGCGTCGACATCTCTGGTTATGCACTACCCTGGGTTTTCTCCCCTTTTTATTGGTCAGGACCTCTTCAGAAAATCTTTCGGCCTCTTTTTTCACAATCGCCGTTTGCATTCTGCTGATGAGAATGAATCCTATGAATCCGGACACTTCAACAGTACCCGCTTGGATATGGCTGTTTTCCGGCCTGTTGTTGGGTCTGGCCTTTGAGTTCAGATACCAAATAGTAATAATGATCGGCGGTTTGGGGCTTTGGTTGATTCTTTATGCAAAAACCAGGTGGAAAAGTATCCTCGTCTGGTCCATCGGGTTTTTCATGGTATGCGCCATCGGTATGTTCGCGGATCAGTACGGGTACGGGAAACGGGTTTTCCCTTTTTTTAATTATTTTCGGGTCAATTTAATTGAGGGCAAACTCACGGATTTCGGAACGGATCCGTTTTATGCCTATATTTATCTGATGTCGTCCAATATTTTTGCACCCATAGCATTAATTTTATTTATTGCAACGGTCGCACTCTGGATCCGTAAACCCCGTCATGTCCTTGTTTGGATTACGCTCCCGTTTTTCCTTTTTCATTGTTTTGTCGGACATAAGGAATTTCGTTATCTTTTTCCCCTGCTACCGCTCATTCTGTTAATTCCTCACCTTGTCTTTCTCAAAGACGGCCGAATCTCCCTGCCGGATTTTTTTCGGAGACCGTTTGTTAAATACGCCTACAAGGCGATTTGTCTCTATAATTGGATCTGGCTGGCTTTATTTTGTATATACCCTTTCTGTGTCGAACCCTATATCAAACACCAGAGGTTCATCTACAACCACCGAAGCAATATCAGTACATACTATTCGGTCGATTACGATCCCTACCGACGCAAGGAATTGACCTATTCATTCTACCGGCCGGAAAATTTAGCGGTTGTTGAGGTTGCAGACCCGGCGACTTTACAAGCCATAGCCGAACAAAATCCAACCAACGACATTTATTTCTTTTCACAGATGCCGTTTCTGGAAAACTGGCCGAATGCGATCGAGAAGCGAACCGAGCTTGTGAATCCCTGCTATTTCTTTTTTAGATGGCGATGGTTATTGGAATTCAGTACTCCGATATTGAAGAGTTTGCATGGGCGATTTGACGAGGTGCAGTGTCCGTCCCTTTTTAAAATTGCAGCCCGGGAGTAGAGTAAACCCGAGCCTCTCTAATCGGAAGAGAGGCTATCGGACCGATTGCCGGGGGCGGTAGAGATAATAGGGCGCGATGGTTTTATGAAGTTGATAGTTCGCTCGAAGCGCGTCCAGCATCTTTGGAGTGAATCTTTCGAGGTCGTCAGCGGACAGATCATCGGTATCTATCGCAAATTCAGTTACTATGAAGGGAAAGATTCGCTTTTCGATTCGGTTCAAGAGAAGCTGTTGATCCCATTGGCCGACCCTGGATAAACCGGTAAAATGAAAAAGCTGAACGTAAATTTCTCCCCGTGCGAATAAGGCGAAGCTTCCCTGTTGCGACAGAATGGGTCCGGGCTCTTCCTTCAAGATGGGGAATATTTTTTTTGCCGCTCGGTAGGATGCAATATTTCCTAGGCCCTCTTCAACAAAAATGAAAAGCGGTACATATAGAAACAGAAACAGAATCTGAAGCGCTATGAGCGCTTTTCGCCTTTTAAGGAATGGGAAGTCTGTTCTGTAAATCAAATACAGCAGTGAAACGACGATCAGTTCAATGACATATTGCCCATGTGCGCCGATACGGCCTAATGAGATAATGGTTGTGCCCAGAATACAGCCAAGGTAAAAATCCATAGCCTGCCATTGGTGCAGTTTCCGGTTGTTCCAACTGATACTCAAAGCGAGGATGATGCATATCAGTACGGGTCCTGCATGGTGCAGCAGAATGAATGGAATCTGGAGTGTATTGTAGTCCAGGTTTGCCTGTTGAACCGTGTTCCGGAAGAAGCTTCCTCCTGTAGCGCTTTGCAGCCATAGAAAGGGAATGATGCCTGCCGTTACGAGTGTCGTCAGGTAAGGGATCAGCCATCGACGATTCCGGAATAAAAGGAATAGAATCATCGCCAGGGGCAGCGCTATTTGAGTTTGCTTGGTATAAAAAGCCAGCACGGCCAGCAACGGGCTGACAACGACAGTGGCGGCAGGTTTGTTGCGCAGAAAGAAAACCAGCGACCAGATGGATAACGCTAGGGCCAACATCTGCGCATGACTTCTGACGGCGTTGTACAGAAATGCAGGGATCAGGAAGATAAAGAAAGCGGTCCACAAGCCGTTCCATATGGTCCCTTTCCATATTCGGCTCAAATATACGAAAGCCGCGCCGATGGATAATGCTGAAAGAAACGTGAGTAGCTTGGCTGGATAGAAGCTTAATCCTGTAAATTTCAACAGAACGGCGACAAGGGCGTAATACAGAGGAGGATAGGCGGCAAATGCGAAGGGAGGCGTATTTATGTCGTGATAGATACTTTGTCCGTTTGCGAGCCTCCATGCCTGGTTGAGAATTTCTGAATCGGCATCGTCTCTTGAAAAATTTGAGTGAAGGGAAACGAAACACCAGGAGATTATGCATAAGACGGCGACAAAGGGCACCATTTTGCACATCAGCGGCTGTATTCGAGCAAAATGAGATTTCAAATCCCCAGTTATTCCCTTGATCATGAGTGCCATTGATGCAGTTTTACGATATCCGTTTTACCTGAAATATGCACAGGATAGAGGATACTGCTTAACTGAAAATTGATAAAACCATTTTTGGACTCCGCAAAACTGGGGTAAAAGAGGGTTTGCAAGAACCTTTATAAATCCCTGGAGGCCACTTAAATGGCTACGGACAGGAAACAGCATAACTCTGAAAGCCGCGCCTAACAAGCATAGAACGGCTGTTATTACCTGAAAACCATATAAACATGGGCATTTCTTCGATCGATCCATTCGGATTTAGCGATACAAAGTCACTCACTAAACTAGAGTGGATTCTGCTGATTCTCGGTATCGCTTTGTTAGCCTCACTGCCTTGGACCCTGAACTACTGGCCGAGCCAGGACGGGCCCAATCACATGGCTACGGCACACATCCTCGGACACTACCACGATGCAGGTTCTCCCTTCGCTCGCCACCTGATCCTGAAGCCGATTACGACCCAAACAGGATACTCTATCAATCCTTCCAACCTGCAGTATGTTCTCCTGCTGCTTCTGCACAACTTCGTCAGTCTGCCCGTCGCAATGAAGCTGCTTGTCAGCATTACAATGATATTCCTCCCTGTCTCACTGATTCTGTTTTTGCTCCGTACCGTACCCGATCGCATCAGAAACATCTTCTTACTGCTCCCGCTTTTTTCCGGTTGGGCTCTGGGTATAGGATTTATCAGGTACCTGCTTGCATGTATTTTCGGCTTTCTGGCGCTTGCCATCGCATCCGGGATTAAGGGTGGCCGCGGAAGAAAGTGCTGGGAACCCACCTGGATTCGATTGGCATCAGCTGCCGCGGTATTCTACCTTTGCGCATGGTCCCACCCTTTCATCGCCATTCTTTTCGGAGCCGTCTTGATGATCCTCGAAGCGGACGCACTGCTGCAGAAAAACGGCTGGAAAAACATAGCCGTAATTGCCGCACCCGGAGCACTCCTGGTGATCCTCTGCATGCTGCTGGGAACCGAACAGGCATCTCACATTGCCTCTAAGACCGAGTGGTGGAGTCCGGGCGATGTGCTTTGGGGCCTGGTCGGCTATCATGTAGGATTTTCTTTTATGGAATATTTCCCACGCGGCATTACTCTCCTGGTCCTGTATGTTCTGGCTTTCCGCGGCTGCCGCAATATCTTTCGAAGGAGTTCGCGATTCGAAAACTCTCTTTGTTACGCTGTGATTCTGCTCCACCTCCTCTATCTGGCGCTCCCGGCTGTTTTGTCTGACTGGTACTACTGCTCGGCGCGTTCGCTGATCATCGGGACATATCTTTTGCCGCTCGTAATTGTGCTGCCAAAATGTTTCGAAAGACGGCCGGTTACTGCGCTGGCCGCCCTGCTTCTCACTATCGCCGTATTTGGTCTCCAATATCAACAAGGAGCCCGATTCAGCTCTCAGATTGAGAATATTTTGAGCGTATGCAAGTCCGTGCCGCGCGGCAGCAAGATGCTTCCGATCTGCGGTTTCGAAACCGATCTTCCCAATCCGCTTCACCACGCCTGGGCACACCTGGTCCCCAGACTAGATATTCTGGCTCCCTACTATTCCGCCGCCGGCAAACCTGGGACCGGGGGATCTCGATTTCGGGCGCTTGCTTACCGTCCGGGAGTTCTCGATGAGAATGGTTCATTACCGTGGATCGATGAAGGGAAAGTACGCAGCGAGTGTTCCATCTCGTTCGAGCAGTGTCAGCAAACTATGGATAGCCTTGACCCGATTTTTCAGAAATACGATCGCATTCTGCTGGTCCTGCCTTCTGAGCGCCTGCTGGCGGCGGCACAAACCAGACTGATCCTAGAGCAGGAAGCAGGAGAGATGTTTTTATTCAGGGTGAAACATTGAAATGAGGAGCTCGGTGAACGACGCTTGTTTATGATTGATTTTGGTCGAGCGATTTAATACCGTAATGGCCCTTTTGCCAGTGCAATCGGAATTGCCAGACACGCCAGACTGCCTCCAGCGCTATGAGGAAGGACATCTTGCTTTTTCCGGATCGACGCTCGGTAAACGTAATTGGAAATTCGGTATGCCTGTATCCCAGTTTGTCCGCTAAATATTTCAGTTCGATTTGAAAACTGTATCCGTTGCTGTGAATGGAATCGAGGTTCAGGCTGCTTAAGATCTTATGCGACCAGCCGTTATAACCACCGGTAAAATCGGAAAATTCCGATTTGAGAATCCACCGTGTATAGACACCGGCAGACCTGGAAAGGAATTTTCTGCTCCAGTCCCAGTTTGCGGTACCTCCTCCTGGAATATAGCGTGAGGCGATAACAAAATCAAAATACCGGGCGTTTTGAAGCATCCGTTTCAGGTCCTGCGGGTTGTGACTCCAGTCCCCATCCATTTGAATCATGAAGTCGTATTGCTGCGTCAGACCCCATTTGAATCCCGTGATATAGGCTCTGCCCAATCCTTCTTTTACAGCTCTGGATAAAAGAAAGAGGCGGTCCGGATGCTGATTCCGCCTTATGTCGAGAACCATTTCCCCGGTATTGTCCGGACTGTTGTCATCGACGATCAGAATGTGAAGACGGCCGTCAATCCCCAAAACGGCGGAGATCAACTGAGCTATATTATCGCGCTCATTATATGTCGGGATGATTACAAGAGGCCGAAGCGGGAATTCCATTCTGCTTCCGTCATTATTAGAAGCGGTCCGGCCCGGCTGGGATGATTTGTCCATATTTATAATTTTCTATATAATCTCTTTGCGGATCGTTCGTCCGGCTTTTATTCATACCTCAGGGATTCAACCGGATTCAATCTGGCTGCTCTTAATGCCGGGATCATGCCGAATGTCAGGCCCACGATGAGAGTGACGCTGAATCCCAGAATGACGGCCAATGGCGGGATCTGGATTTGTATAGCGGATGTGATAAAGCGGATTGAATAGGGCACGGCTACACCCAGCAGGATCCCCACCAGACCGCCCCCGCCGCTGAGTATCAAGGCTTCCACGAGAAATTCCGTCAACAATACTCTGCGGTTCGCTCCGATGGCCTTCTTAATGCCGATCTCCCTGGTTCGTTCCGTTACCGTTATGAGCATCACGTTCATAATGCTGATTCCACTGGCGACCAGAGATATGGCTGCGATGACGAGCAGCACTACGGTGAGGCCCAGGCTGATCTTATCCGCTGCCTTCAAAATCTCCGAAAGATTTTCCACCTTATACAGCGCCTGCTGGCGGTGGCGGTTTATCAAAAGCTCCAGGATTCTTTCTGAAACCTGGGGAACGACTGCCATATTTTCTGCAGACACATATATCTGGTCCAGGGTGTCATCCGGTTTGAAATAGCGCATGACAGTGATCGGGATGATAACGCTGTTTTCGGTAATTTCCGTCAACCCCATGGTGTTCATACGTTCCCGGAAAACGCCGATCACGCGGAATGGAATGCCGTAAAAACTTACACTGTTTTTATATAGGGGATTCCGCTTCAGTTTATTCTCAAATTTGTCCGTGATCAGACAGACCCTGTTTCGGTATCTCTGATCATTCTTGTCGATAAATTGCCCGCTCAGGACCTTAAGGTTCCGGACCTCCCGGTATTCCGGAGTCGTTCCTATCAGGGTAACCCTGTAGGTAACACCCTCAAGAGTCATTTTGGGTGCGCTCTGGGCAAGCGGTGCGATGCTCTTGATCCCGGGGATTGTTCGGATGGCTTCCAGGTCTCCGAGGCTCAGCCTGTCCGACAGCAGGTTGGAGCCGGTCCAGGAGTCGGTTCCTTCATGATAAACCGATATCATGTTAGTGCCCACGCTCTGGATCATTTCCATTGTATAGTCTCTGCCGCTGTATGCCGCTACTATGACGAGCACCAGCGAGGCTGTTCCCACCACCATGCTTAATGACGTGAGCACCGCCCGGCCCCAGTTGCGTAGAAGCGCCTGGTGGGCTGTTCGCAAAATATCAAGAATAGGTAAACCCGGTTTTGCTGTCATTTTTCGCTGCGCTGCCTTAACGATACGGCCTCTGTTTCATGGATGCCGGTCCTGCGGAGATATGAAAGAATTAAAGTTGAATCGTAAAATTTTGAGTTCTATTTATATTGTGTCCGGCTCTTTCCATAGGGGATTTCCATTCTATCCTCTGGGGAAGATGAAACCCGCTGCATAACTTTTTGTTTAGTTGTCGGTACCGTTATTGAACGGATTTAAGACTACGGCATCCCCCGCTTCGAGCCCCTGAAGAATTTCGATATCTTCATAGGCGATCAGACCGGTTTCAACCGGTTTGATCGTCGAATTCTGACCTTCCATTACCAGAACCGATGGTCGGCCATCGTGGCTGAATACGGCGTTCTTAGGAATTACAAGAGCATTGTCTTTCCGGTCTGTTACGATATCGACTCTGACATTCACATTGGGGATCAATTCCTCGGGTTCTCCGTCAATAGTGCAAAGGATATAACCGATGGAGCGATTATTTAAAGATACAACCTCATCCGCCGGTTTTTCTACCGTGCCATTCCACTTTTTCTGCGGCATCCCGTCCCACTCGATTACTACCTGCTGTTCTTTCTTGATCCTGCCCAGGTCCGGTTCGTCTACGTAAGCTCGGAGCCTGATGTGCCCCGGTTGGTATATTTGGCCCAGCAATTGTCCGCGCGTGACAAAAGATCCCGCCTTGACGGAAAGCGAAAAGAGAAGCCCGCTTTCCGGGGCGGTAATGGACGCATCCCGCACCTGACGTTGCAGGAGTTCGACCTGATCGGCCAACACATCCAGTCTGTCCCGCTCCCATCCTTTTTCTTCTTCAGAGTAACGCGTCAGGAGGTTTTCTTTTTTCTTTTTCAGTGCATTGGCTTGAACATGAAGCAGCTCCTGTTGTTCTTTAAGACGTTCAACAGCTTCTTTGGATACGGCGCCCTTTTGGTAGAGAAGTTCTTCGGTAGACACATCCTTCGCGATCTGTTGCAGCTGCAGCGTGTTTTCCTCAATGGATGCGTTCAGCGCGTCCATTTCTTCTCTGGACGGTCCCGTCAATACGATCCGGGCCTCACGCCGTGCCTGCAGCAGGGACGCCCTGGCGGAAGCCAGGGCCGTTTGGGCCTGCGATGTGTCCAGTTGTATAATAGACTGTCCACGGGTGACTCTTGAGCCCTCGCTGGCATGGATTGTTTCAATGAAACCATCGACGGATGCGTAGATTCCACTGCTGCCAATCGGCTCGATGATCCCGTTGGTACTGATAACCACCTCGATATCACGCATCTCCGCCTTTGCAGTCGATACTTCAGGAGGATGTGAGCATTGATTCAGGAACAGCAACAAAAAACCGCCTGCCAGGATACGGACAGCCGGGGCGGTTGGGAAATTAAAGTTTCGTATCATAAGCGTCTCGTGATTTCTGTGACATCTTCTAGTTATGGATTGCAGCCGCGGTCGTTCCATTGCTTCACAATATTCGTTTGGGATGAACGCGTGCGGAACATGTAAATCCTTTCCCCAGTATATCTAAACCGTACTCGTTGTAGTGAAGCATATCACATGCTTCACTGATGTAAACAACGGGATCTGCTTATTCAACCCGGCACGGGGTGCACCGTCATCATGGCTGGTTTCCGTAATGCGCAACAGTTCTACAGGCTAACTGATTCCCGGAATAATGAATTTTCTCTTTCATATCTGCAGTCCTGCCGATAGAGTCGTTTGGATCGGGCGTGCCAAGCCGGACGAAATATTGTACTCTATTCTGTAACAGATACGGGGTGCTATATTCAGGAAGTTCTATTGTGGAGCGTATGTGGGATCGGGATGCGGCGGTAAATGAATCCGGTACTGTATAGGTAATTGTTCTTCACTTTATTGCACCAGAAAGGAATCGCACATGAAGATAGCAGTTGTGGGACTTGGTTATGTCGGGTTGCCCCTGTCGCTGCAATTTGCCCGCGCTGATGTGAAAGTACTTGGTTTGGATGTGGATCAAAAGAAGACGGATGCGCTCAATGCCGGCAAAAGCTATATCAAGCACATTGAATCGTCGGAGATTTACAAGGTTGTGAAAGGCGGGGCCTTTTCGGCTTCAACAGATTTTTCAAAAGTTAAAGATGTACAAGCCGTGATCATTTGCGTTCCTACACCCCTGAATAAAAATCGTGAGCCCGATATCAGTTTCATAGTCGAGACCGGTAAATCTGTCGCTCCCTACCTGGCAAAGGGGTGCCTTGTCGTACTCGAATCCACTACATACCCGGGAACGACAGATGAAGATTTGCGCACCGTCCTGGAATCTGGTTCCGGAATGAAAGCCGGCGAGGATTTTCACCTGGCCTTTTCGCCCGAGCGGGAGGACCCGGGGAATCCGGAAAGCATGGTAGCTTTGATCCCCAAGGTAGTAGGCGGTTATACGCCGGGATGCCTGAAAAAAGCCACAAATCTTTATTCGAAGGCGATTAAGACACTTGTTCCGGTTTCTTCCTGTCGTACCGCTGAAGCTACTAAACTGTTGGAAAACACTTTCCGTGCGGTCAATATCGCCCTGGTGAACGAATTGAAGATAGTTTACGAAGCGATGGAGATTGATGTCTGGGAAGTCATCAAAGCGGCAAAGACGAAGCCGTTCGGATTCATGCCTTTTTATCCCGGTCCCGGATTGGGTGGTCACTGCATCCCGATCGATCCCTTTTATTTGACGTGGAAGGCCAGGGAGTTTGAGCAGCACACACGTTTCATCGAGCTTGCCGGGGAAATCAATACTTCCATGCCGAATTATGTTGTTGGAAGAGTGATGGAGGCGCTTAACCAGAGACGTAAATCTCTGAATGGATCCAGCGTATTGGTTTTAGGCCTGGCATATAAGTCCGACGTGGATGATGACCGGGAATCCCCCAGTTATGTACTGATGGATTTATTAAAAAAGCGTGGTGCTCAGGTAAGCTATTACGATCCGCATATTCCCGTAATCCGTCCCAGCCGGGAACACGGGCATTGGGCAGGGATAAAATCAGTGGATTGGAAGCCTGAGACCCTGCGGGGATTCGACCTGGTTCTTATCTCAACCAGGCATAAAGCAACGGATTACGAAGAACTGGCAGAATATGCGGATTGTATTGTGGATACACGTAACGCGATGGAGGGAATAAAAACGCATCCAGGCCAGGTTTGGAAGGCTTAATCCGCATTTTCACAAGATTTGATCACTGCTCTTGCGGCCCGTCATGGAGGATCTTGCCTGACAAAGGTCGCAATTTATGCACGGTATTCATTGCATCAACGCCCTTATAATATAGATAGCTCTATATGTCCAAGTATCGCTCTATATTACCCGCTCTGATTTCCAGTTGATTTCCACTCAACATTTTATTTCCTGTAAAAGAAAAAAAATTTTTTTTTAGTGACTCCCATCACTGCACTTGAATCCATTTTGATTGATAGTAACAGGCATATAAATATTTGAGGGATAGTTATATGCTGCAGTGCATTCGGTCGCATTGTTCTGCCATTCTGGGAGTTTTTATTGTCTTCTGCAGTTCTCTCCATGTATTTGCCGGCGATGTGTCCCTGGCATGGGATCCAAGCATTTCCGAAGATGTTGTCGGGTATAAAATTTACTACGGAAATTTTTCAGGATCCTACCATTCTTTCCATACTGTTACAAACCGGACCACTTACACCGTCACCGGTTTATCCGAGGGGACTTACTACTTTGCTGTTACGGCTTTCGATTCTGCCGGGAACGAAAGCGGTTATTCCAATGAAGTTTCTACCGTCGTGGGTGAAGCTTCCACTGCACCAGCCGACACAACGCTGCCGGAAATCAGTTCGGTTGCCAGTTCGGGGATCACAGCGGACGGAGCGACGATAAGCTGGGAGACGAATGAGGCTGCAACCATCCAGGTGGAATACGGGACGTCTGCGGAATACGGAAGCACAACGACCTTGAATCCTTCTCTACAGACATCACACGTTCAGACGTTGAGCGGGTTGATGACCGACACACTGTATCACTATCGGGTGAAATCGAAGGATGCAGCCGGTAATCTGGCTGTTTCTGAAGATTACACGTTCAGGACATTTCCCGATACGACTCCACCGACGATTGGATCGATAGTTGTTTCCGGACAGACCGGTACGGAAGCGACTATAACGTGGATTACGGATGAAGCGTCCGATTCCCAAATTGAGTATGGGACAACGACAGCTTATGGCGGCGTGACATCTCTTGATTCATCACTGCTAATGTCACATGCCCAGGTTATAAACGGTTTGACCATGGGAAAGGTCTATCACTTCCGCGTTCTTTCCAGTGACGAAGCGGGAAACCTGGCTGTTTCTGATGACAATACATTCATTGCAATGAATGTGGCGTCCACTATGACGATGCCCCTGTTCAGTGAAGGGCTTGTTTCAAGTACCGATGAGCTTTATGTAGGAATGTCGATCATGAATATGGGAGACATTCCTGCGAATATTGTTTTTACGGCATTCGATGAGAAGGGCAATAAGATTGTCGGGGAAGGTATTACGAATCCGGCAGTGCGCCACATTAATGCAGGAGAGCAATTATCACTCGTAGATGTTGAAATATTCGGGGATATTCTATCC
>WOR8_10002872_pt1 | contig 16915 bp, 21 predicted proteins | sample DeeMarSeWOR38_10_FD_19890 | JGI IMG/M metagenome (IMG submission 19890)
AGGAGTAACGAACATGAGCACTGAATTCATCACCACTGGACGCATCCAGGGCACATCGGTCAATACCGTGCTGCGAAACACCTACTGGCTGCTGTCCCTGACACTGACGTTCGCGGCACTGACGGCCGGTATCAGCATGGCCCTGAAACTCCCGCATCCCGGCCTGCTACTGACACTGGCGGGTTACTTCGGCCTGCTTTTCCTGACCAGCCATTATCGCAACAGTGCCCTGGGGCTGGCCTGCGTGTTCGCACTGACGGGCTTCATGGGCTACACACTCGGCCCGATACTCAATGCCTATATCGGCATGACCGGTGGAGCGCAAATCGTGATGACCGCCTTCGCCGGAACCGGAGTCATCTTCCTCGGCTTGTCCGGCTATGCCCTGACGACGCGTCGTGACTTCAGTTTCCTTGGCGGCATGCTGTTTGTCGGGATACTGGTCGCCTTTCTCGCCGGCCTCGCGGCATTGTTTTTTGACATGCCGTCCCTGTCCCTGGCCGTATCCGCCATGTTTGTCATGCTGATGTCAGGTCTCATCCTGTACGAGACACAGCAGATCGCGAGAGGCGGGGAAACCAACTACATTATGGCGACAGTTACCCTGTTCGTCTCCATATTCAACCTGTTTACCAGCCTGCTGCACCTGCTCGGTTTTGCCTCGCAGGAGTAGATCCAGGCTGAAATGTAAGGATTACGGCAGCTGCAGCATCACCTGACCGGCCGCTGACCGCGACAGTCTCACAACACACTTCTGCCTGTATTCAGGAGTATGAAGATGATGCTTGATGAGAAACAGTTGTTGTCACAATACCCCGGAGGACAGCAAGCATCATCCGGAGATAATACGTTCTATGCCGGCAACCTTGGAGATCTGGCCGCTGGCGCGCTGGCTGGCGGGCTGACCGGTATACTGGCCGGGACAAAGACTGGATGAAAACCAGGTAAAAATGCGCTGATCTACAGCGGTACGCACCTGGTCGGTGGACTTGCATACAAGGCCTGGCGCAACTGGCAGGATGGCGTGCCCTGCAGCGATTCGGCAACTCCGGCAGACGCTTCTGTCGGTGAAGCCAGGCCGATTTTGCCGCCATCTGAACCGGACTTTTTGCCATCAACCGAGCAACAGGAAGATGAGCTCGACCTGCCCTGGTGGGCGCGTTGATCGGCGCGGCGAAGGCAGATGTACGAATAGCCCCTGGCGAAAGGCAACGCATCGAGGAGCCGATCACAGTACTTGGCCTGGACATGAGGATGCGTAATTTCGTACACGGGGAACTGGCAAGTGCGCTTGATATTGACTCTATAGTGGCCCCCTGCAGTGTGCAATGATACCGTGGCGGAAATCTATGCCGCATCGCTGATGGCCATTGATCGCGAACGGACGTCAGAACAGGTTTACCTGTCGATGCTGGCGGCAAGACTGAACCTCGCCCCGGGGCTGGTGTACCATATAAACGCTAATGTCGAGGCGGCCATGCCACGCGCCTGACTCGAAACACCGGATTTCTGTGACTGATTCCAGGTCAGGCCGCTGAAGCCGATGAATTAAACAAGTCAGTTTCTGTTCTCAGATACCAGCATCTCTTCCATCGAGAGACCGGTCATGTCATGCACTGTCCGCCAGATGTAGTACAGGATAGCCATCATCATCAGCGTTGCGGGTAACGCGATCACTGGGTAACTGAGCAGTGTCAGTCGCCCCAGTTCCTCGTTGAAGGCTGCGCTGCCTGTCGGGCTGGTTACGATCCATGAGGCAAGTGAGTAGTTGACCAGCGATGAGAAGAAAAAAGTTCCACTTAACAGGTACGTAGCCTTCTGCAGTCGGGTTTCAAACAGGTCACTATTACGGGTTTCATCCAGCCTCTGCTGAATCTTGCCGACATCGAGGATGTTCGCGTTGTACAGCAGGGCTCGGATCAACGGGTATCGTGTCCAGGTAGAAGCCAGCACTGCTAGTCCGATCAACCCGGGCATGGAGGCCTCCTTGACTGCAAGCCATTGCTGATCGAGTTGCAGCAAACCGATACCACCGGTCAGCCCGACACTCACAAGTCCGAGAAGGGCGAGATAATTGAACCTGCCATGTTTGAACAAATCGAGCACACCCCAGCATAACGGGAATGCAAGCGCCAGGACCAGGGAGCCAGTCACTCCAAGGTCGTCATCACCACTGAACTTCATCAGGATTACGGACGGGATAACCATACTGATCAACAGATCCATTACTGGGCGATGTTTATGGCCTGTTTTTTCTCCGGGTTTCTGATCGGGCAAAGTAGTCATACGAGATTTGATCCATGTCTCTTTTTGGGCAGTTGAATCTGTGGTCACATCAGGTCATAAACCTGAATAATGAAAATTCCTGTAATGCAGGGTTCCTGTATCAGGCTTACATGATCTCTGTGACAGGCAGAGGGCCAGACATTGCCTGGCCCTTTGAACAACCGTATCAGCAAAGTGCCAGGCAATCAGCTTTCCAGTATAACTATCAATCCTGTCGATAACGCACCTGACAAGGCTGTCAACTGCCATTTTAGCCTCGAGTGAAAATTATCTGGCTGCCTGTTATGTGATCTGGATGACATTGTCACAACCTCCTTTTGATCATATTCATAAAGTCAGGCACATGCGGTCATGCGCTCTTTGACATCACTCGTTGCGAAGGTATCGAGCTTCTCGAAAAAGGTTTTGTGATCGATATAGTGCGCACCATCACAGGAGAACGTCATACCGATCTGTCCGTTGATCCGGTTGATCGATCCATTGCGCATATAGATCGTCTCGTCGGTCGTTCTGAGCCGCCTGAACTCCTTGAGAATCGCATGCATATCGGTGTCGTCGATCAGCGGCTGCAGATGATCAATGCCGCAATCGCGAAACTGGTCGATGAAGTCCTGTGCCAGGACCTCCTCCTTGACATACACGCGGTACCTGTAGGCGTCATCCGCAAACCAGCATGTCAACTGGCTTGATGAGTAGTGCACCTTCACATGAAAGGCACCCTTGCGCGACAACAGTTCATGGACAATCCCATGTACACGATCAATCTCGCTGTCAAACAAACTCTCGACCCGTGACTGCTGAAACAGGAAAGCCCTGACAGACGGGTCGCCCTTGATTTGTAACCATTTATATGGCATTGCCCTATCTCCTTGATTTATTGATTGTTAAAACCATAGTAATTTACTCAGGAATAACTTTATCGCACCAGTCAAACAATTAATAATCGATATGTTTACATCGATACATCGAATTTTTCTGTGTTTGATACCCGCTGCTGCCAGCCAGGGCCCTCCGGGGAGAATTTGCTATCCTTCAGCCGTATACGTTCAAACGGGCAACAGCATTTTGTCCCTTTTCTCACCTTTGCATTCTCTATCGCTGTCACGCATATAAACAGCCGCAGCCGAGCGCTGGCACCCCGCATGAAGGAAATCCGTTAAATCGGAATTTTCGATGCATCGCTATCAACAATACGAATTTTTTATGACCTGCACGGTCGCTACATTAGGGACATGGAACTGTCATGTCACAGTTTCGAGTCATGACCAGAGGAGTGAAAGATGTCCAACGGAGTACCGATCGTCACGCCCGGGCAGCTGCATGCCGAACAGCTAGCCGGTAATTCCCCCGCGCTGGTGGATGTACGCACAGCGGCGGAATACCGCGCAGGCCATATACCGGGAGCACAGCTGATCCCGGGTGATGAACTCTCACCCGCAGCCATTGAAGATCACCTGGGCAGGACCGGACCGGGCAGGGATGAGACCCTGTACATAACCTGCCATGCCGGTCCACGTGCAGCGCGTGCAGCTGAACGCCTGAGGCAATCCGGCTATACCAATATCGCCCTTGTCGAGGGTGGCACTCAGCGGTGGGAACAGGCCGGCTTGCCACTGCAGCGCTGCGGCAGTGCCATTTCACTGGAGCGCCAGGTGCAGATCGCCATTGGCAGCCTGCTCATACTCAAGGTCGTTCTTGGCTATGGCGTGCATGAGTTGTTCTTTGCAGTCGCCGCCGTAATCGGCGCCGGTCTCATCTTCGCCGGAGTCAGCCGCTGGTGCGGCATGGCAGAACTGATGGCACGCCTGCCCTGGAACCGGTCTGTGAATTGTCCCGAACAGGCGCAGGCGTAATTGCCTAACCAACACACAGGAGAAAACACCATGATCTTTCGTCAACTCTTCGACCGAAGCTCGAGTACCTACACCTACCTGCTGGCGGAACGTACGGGCGGAGAAGCCCTGTTGATCGATCCGGTGCTGGAGAATACCGAGCAGTATGTCCGCCTTATCGGCGAACTGGACCTCAAACTCGTCAAGGCGGTAGATACCCACATCCACGCCGATCACGTGACCGCACTCGGGGCACTGCGCAAGCGCACAGGGTGCATGACAGCAATGGGCGCCATGACACGTACCGAGTGCGTCTCGGTGCATTTCCACGAAGGCGAAAAGCTCACAGCTGACAACCTGCATCTGGATATCCTGTATACCCCAGGCCACACGGATGATTCCTACAGCTTCGTACTGCCCGATCGCGTGTTCACCGGGGATACGCTCTTGATCCGCGGTACCGGGCGAACCGATTTTCAGAACGGTGATCCGGCCGCGCAGTATGAAAGCCTGTTCCACAAGCTTCTCAGGCTGCCGGAGGACACGCTGGTGTATCCCGCACATGACTACAACGGTATGACGGTGAGCACCATTGGCGAGGAGACGCGACACAACCCGCGTCTGCAGGTAAGCGGCATGCAGGCCTATGTCGACCTGATGAACGGGCTTGAACTCGATGCCCCCCGACTGATGGACATCGCTGTGCCTGCCAACCGGGCCTGCGGCATGGCGCAGGCAGCGTAATCCTGCCAAAGGGAACGCGACTGGTCCGCCGGAACAATCCAAGGAGGAAAGTTAAATGGCCATATTCGAAAGCATGATATTCGCTACTGTTGCTGCACTTGTCAGCCTGAAGGCCATTCTGCTGGCCGCTGCAGTGGTACTTTTCGTATACAGCCTGAGCGCACGAATCCGAAAGCGCAAGACCGCACTCAGGCAGTCTTCGCCCGGACATCCTCGACTGGATCTGTGGGCCTGAACGCTGCATGGAATCGAACGGGATGGCACGCGGCCGTACCGAGAGGGTATCTTGCATCGCCTGGCGAATACTCTTGCTGGCAGTCCTGTGGTGGCTGATCACCAAGGGCCGGACAGATGCCTGGCTGGTGGGACTGCCGGCGGTTGTGCTCGCAGCGCTTGCCAGTGTTGCGCTGGGCAATGACCGGGGTTCGGGATTCTCACCGGCGGCCCTGCCGGCCTTTCTTATGCTGTTCCTGCGCGATTCGGTACGCGGCGGGCTGGATGTGGCATGGCGCACCCTGGGACCGAAACTCAGGATCGCACCGGGATTCCGGCGCTACCGGCTCCAGCTCGATCACCCGGCTGGGCGCGTGCTGCTGATCAATTGTATCGGTCTGCTGCCCGGCACCCTGGCGGCTGACCTCGACGGTGACCACGCAGAGTTGCACCTGCTGGACACCCGTATTGATCCAGCCCCTCAGCTGCGGCAACTTGAACAGGCAGTTGCCAGGCTGTTCGGTGCATCGCGGGAGACGGGCGATGCCTGAGTTGCTGTCACTGATTGCAGTCGGCCTGGTCTTCAGTCTCCTGCTTGGCCTGCTGAGGGTTCTGCGGGGGCCGGGCGACGGTGACCGGATGCTGGCGATGCAACTGCTCGGTACGACCGGCGTGGGCATACTGCTCCTGCTGAGTCCGCTACTTGACCAGCCGGCACTGGTCGACGTGGCGCTGATCCTCGCCCTGCTCGCCGCCGTAGCCACGGCCGCCTTCACCGGCCGGCAGGAGCATCGCCATGATTGATGTCCTGTCTTCCGTGCTGCTGGTCTCGGGGCTGTTCTTCTTTCTGGCCGGCAGCATTGGCCTGCTGCGCCTGCCTGACCTTCATTCAAGGCTGCATGCACTAACCAAGGCGGACAACCTCGGACTGGGCCTTCTGATCGCGGGCCTGGCGGTCAGTTCCCGGGAACCGCTCATGATGCTGAAGCTGCTGCTGGTCTGGCTGGCAGTGCTGGCTGCCAGTGCCGCCAGCGCACACCTGATCGCACGCCACGCCCGCCGACAGGAGACAGGCCATTGAATTCGACAACCCTGCTTGCCTTCGATGCACTCTTGCTGATCTCGACTGTGAGCCTCGCCTGGGCATCTCTGGCCAGTTCTGACGAACGCCGTGGCGTCATCCTGTTCATGGCATTCGGTTTACTACTGGCCATGGCCTGGAGCCGGTTGCAAGCCCCGGATGTTGCCCTGGCGGAGGCGGCCATCGGTGCCGGCCTCTCAGGTGCGCTGTTGCTCTCTGCCGTACGCAGAGAACCCGTTGGACTTTCTCGCACGGGAGCCGAACCGGTACAGAATCACGAAAAGACAGATTATCGGATGACACTGCGGTGGACTGTCACGCTATTGTGCGCCGCATTCACCGCCACCCTCGGCTGGGCCTACCTGAGTGCGCTCAGCTTCGGCCCGCACGACGGGTTGCCCAGGGCCATTGCCGCGAATCTCGAAGCCAGCGGGGTGAGCAACCCGGTGACTGCCGTGCTGCTTAACTTCCGCGCCTGGGACACGCTGCTGGAACTGGCCGTCCTGTTGACAGCGGCGCTCGGCATCCTCGCCCTGGGCAAGGAGAGTCCGGCCTACCAGCCCGCCGGCGTGGTCTTCGAGGGTCTGATTCGCTGGCTGGTGCCGCTGCTCATTCTCACTGCCGGCTACCTGTTATGGGTTGGTGCCCATGCACCCGGTGGGGCATTCCAGGCCGGTGCCACACTGGCGGCCGCCGGCGTGGTGCTGCGACTTGCCGGGAGACACCGGATCGGACTGCCAGCCGGTATCCGCCTGCGCGTTCTCATGGCTGCCGGCGTCGGTGTGTTTCTGCTGGTCGGCCTGGTGCTGATGCTCGCGGGCCGGTCGTTTCTGGGCTATCCGCCTGCCCTTGCCAGCCTGTTGATTCTGGTGATCGAAACGGCGGCCATGCTGGCGATTGCCGCTACGCTGGTACTGGCCTTTGCCGGCGGGCGACCGCAAACCGATGTGCTCGCCAACACTGCCGTCAAGCTCGAGGCCTCGACAGCCAGCGGCCCCGGACCCGCCAGGCCTGCCGGGTCTGGTGGAACCAGCAATGATTGCATCCCGGAGAAAAAAGCATGCTGACGGCACAGTGGCTCTACGGCCTGGCCGGCTGCCTGGTTACCGGCATTGGACTGGGAAACGCGCTCCTGGGCAGCAGCCTGCTGAAGCGTGTACTGGCCATTAACGTCATGGGTGCCGGTGTGTTCATGATGCTGATCGCGGTCGCCTACCGTGGTCCCGATCTGGCGCCGGACCCCGTCCCGCATGCCCTGGTATTGACCGGTATTGTCGTCGCAGTAAGCGCAACGGCACTGGCCCTCGCCCTGGCGCGACGCCTCGACAGGGAGCAGGATGATGGCTGATACCCTCGTCTGGCTGGTCGCATTGCCATTGACCGGTGCTGTCGCGACACTATTGTTGCCGCGACAGGCGAACATGATTGCCATCGGCAGCGCAGTTGCCACGGCGGTCACCGCCGGCGTACTGGTCCATGCGGTGAGTGCACAGGGTGCACTGCACTATGCCATCGGCGGCTGGCATGCGGGGCTCGGCATTGCTCTGCGCGCCGATGGCCTGTCGGCACTGCTGCTGCTGATGACCGCTCTGGTGATGCTCGCGGCCACCACCTACGCCGGCGCCTACTTCAGCTCAGCAGGGCAGCGCAGGCAACTCTGGCCTCTGTGGCTGCTGTTGTGGACCTCGCTCAATGCCCTGTTGCTTGCCGGCGACCTGTTCAACCTCTACGTGACGCTCGAGCTGCTGGGTCTGAGCGCCGTCGCCCTGGCATGCCTTGGAGGCAAAACGGCAGCAATCAGGGCGGCCCTGCGCTACCTGCTGGTCGGCCTGCTGGGCTCGATGATGTTCCTGGCAGGGGTGTCGCTGATCTATGCCGGATACGGAACGCTGGACATGGCAATGCTGACTGCTGCCGTGGGGCCCGGGCCGGTCGCCTGGACAGCGCTGGCGCTGATGACCGCCGGCCTGCTGCTGAAGGCTGCCCTGTTCCCGCTGCACTTCTGGCTCCCGCCGGCACATGCCAGTGCACCGGCACCGGTCAGCGCCGTGCTCTCGGCCCTGGTGGTGAAGGCGGCCTTCTACCTGGTGCTGCGCCTGTGGCTGGAGGTCTTTGCGGCAGTCATCACGCCGGCGGCCGCCAGCCTGCTGGGTGCACTGGGTGCCGGCGCGGTGCTGTGGGGTTCGTGGCAGGCATTGCAGGCGGAACGACTCAAGCTGCTGGCAGCCTACTCCACGGTCGCCCAGCTCGGTTACCTGTTCCTGTTCTTCCCACTGCTGCAGGCCCTGCCACACGGTCCGGCCCGCGACCTTGCCGCCGGCGGACTGGTCATACTCGCCCTGACCCACGGCCTTGCCAAGGCCGGTCTGTTCCTGGCAATCGGCGTTATCCAGCAACGTGCCGGTCACGACACCATCCGGGAACTGGGCGGTACTGCACAGCAACTGCCGGCGACAACCTTTGCCATTGCCCTGGCCGGCGTTGCCCTGATCGGTCTGCCGCCGAGCGGCGCATTTCTCGGCAAGTGGCAGCTGCTCGCCGGCGCGGTCACTACCGGGCAATGGCTGTGGCTCGTGATCACGGTCATCGGCTCGCTGCTGGCCGCGGCCTACATCTTCCGGGTACTCGGCCATGCCTTCGGTCATCAGCCGTACCCGGGTCGACCGGTTACGGTGGCGCGTGAGGAGTGGCCGGCGCTGCTGCTCGCCGCCAGCGCGGCCGTACTCCTGGGCCTGGCTGGCTTGCCGGTGTGGGGCCTGATGGAGATCCGCCTGTGAACTGGAATACCTGGCTGCCGGTCCTGGTGGTTGCAAGCTCATTGCTGCCCGGGTTGATTATCTTCTTCCTGCGGGAAGGCAGCCACCGGCTGCGCACGGTACTGAACATGGCCGGGGCCGTCCTCAAGCTCGCACTGGTCGGCCAGCTGATCTGGGGTGTATTTCACGAACAGGTCTACGAGAGTCGCTGGACACTGGCACCCGGCCTGGACCTGGTGCTGCACGCCGATACGCTATCGGTATTGTTTGTCGCCCTCTCCACCGTGCTGTGGCTGGTAACCACTGTCTATGCCATCGGCTATCTGGAAAACTCGCCGCACCGCAGCCGATTTTTCGGTTTTTTCAGTCTGTGTGTATCGGCCACCGTGGGACTGGCTCTGGCCGGCAACCTGTTTACCTTTGTCATTTTCTACGAACTGCTGACACTGGCGACCTACCCGCTGGTTGCCCACCGCGGCACGCCCGAGGCCATGCGTGGCGCACGCATCTATCTTACCTATACGCTGGGTGGCGGCATGCTACTGCTAATCGGCACCGTCTGGCTGCACGTGCTTGCCGGGCCCGCTGTCTTCGTCGAGGGCGGCACACTGCACCGTCTTCCGGAGCAATACCATCCGCAGCTGAAGATGATCTTCCTGCTGCTGATCGCGGGTCTCGGCGTCAAGGCGGCGCTGGTGCCGCTACACGGCTGGCTGCCGCAGGCGATGGTCGCCCCCGCACCGGTGAGCGCACTCCTGCATGCCGTTGCCGTGGTCAAGGCCGGCGCATTCGGCATCGTGCGAGTGGTCTACGATGTCTACGGGGTGAACTTCACCGACCAGCTGGGACTGCTGGGGATACTGGGTGTCGTCGCCGCCGTCACCATTATCTACGGATCCGTCAGAGCGCTGTACCAGGATAACCTGAAGAAACGGCTCGCCTGGTCCACCGTGAGCCAGGTCTCCTACATCGCGCTGGGTACGGCAATCCTGGGGCCGGTCGGCACCGTCGGCGGCATCGTCCACCTGGTACACCAGGGCATCATGAAGATCACGCTGTTCTTTACCGCCGGCAACTACGCCGAAACACTCGGCATTCACAAGGTCAGCGAGATGAACGGCGTCGGCCGACGCATGCCGGCGACGACACTGGCGTTCACTGTTGCCGCCCTCGGCATGATCGGCATCCCGCCGGTGGCCGGCTTCGTCAGCAAGTGGTACCTCGGACTCGGTGCCCTGGAGGCGGGCATGGCCGCATGGGTGATGCCCGTGCTGCTCGCCAGCAGTGTCCTCAATGCAGCGTATTTTCTGCCCATACTTCACCGGGCCTGGTTCCGTGACCCGGCTCCGGCATGGCCGGCAGAACACCTGCCGGCTGCACGCCTGGAAACACATGCCGCCCTGCTCTGGCCACCGGTGGTAACCGCAACGCTGGCCCTCGCTGCCGGGCTGCTCGCCGCCGCCCCGTACAGCCCCCTGGAATGGGCCAGCCTGATCGCACAGCGGGAGTATGGTCTGTGAATGAGATTGCCCTGCTGTTGATCTGGTGCTGGCCCCTGCTGCTGGCAACACTTGCCGGTCTGCGCCATACCGGCTGGATGACTGTGCTGGCTCCGCTACCGGCCCTGGCTGTGGCTGTGGCGATGCCTGTGGGCACAAGCCTCTCGCTGCCCTGGCTGCTGCTGGGTACCGAACTTGCACTGGACGAGACCGGCCGCACGTTCCTGCTTTTCAGCAGTCTTTTGTGGCTGGCGGCCAGTCTCTACGGGATCCGTGAGACAGCGGCCGGACACAAGGGTGTGCGCTACCGCGTATTCTTCCTGCTGGCCATGGCGGGCAACCTGGGCCTTATCGTGGCACAGGATCTGCTGAGCTTTTACCTCGGCTTCACGCTGATGGGGCTGGCCGCCTACGGTCTGATCGCACATCCGGCAACGCGCCGCGCCAGACGGGCGGCACGCCGTTACCTTGTCTGGACCATTGCCGGCGAGCTTCTGTTGTTCGTTGCGGTCGTCATGCTGGCCATGCAGCATGGCGGCGCATTGCTATTCAGCATGCTGTCTTCCATGCCGCCCTCCGATATTGCAGTGGCACTGCTGATCACCGGTTTCGGAATCAAGCTTGCGCTGCCCGGCCTGCATTTCTGGCTGCCACAGGCCTATGCAGTCACCCCTGCCCCCGCGGTCGCGGTGCTGAGTGGCGCCATGATCAAGGCGGGACTGCTTGGCTGGTTACGCTTTCTGCCGCCAGGTGACGGCGAGCTTGCCGGCTGGGGGCAGGCACTGATCATGATTGGTCTTACCGGTATTATCCTTGGTCTGATCCTCGGCCTCCTGCAACAGCAACCCCGGCTGCTGCTGGGCTATTCCAGCATCAGCAAGATGGGCGTGCTGACACTGGGTATGGGGGCGATACTGGTTTGGCCCGGGGCCGCGCCTGCGCTGGTCAGCGCGCTGGCCCTGTATGCAGCCCACCATGCCCTGGTCAAGGGCGGCCTGTTTCTCGGCCTTGGCCTCATCGAGCGAGGTGGTTTGCGCCCCTGGCTCCTGGCCGGACTCGCCTTCCTGGCCATCGCCCTGGCAGGCGCACCGCTGACCAGTGGCGCCCTGGCCAAGTCGGTCCTCACGGCAAGCCTGCCCGCCGAGGCAGGCCACCTCGTATCCCTGCTTGCCCTGTCGGCATTCGGGACCACCCTGCTGATGGCGCGTTTCCTGTTGCTGGTCTGGAGAGCGCGGGCTCGCGCGGATGCGTCGCCTGCTGTGGAAGCCATCCTGGCCTGGATACTGCTGCTGGGTTTGATCGCCACGGTACCTTTCTTCATTGCCGAAACAGGTCAGCTCTTTGCCAATCTTTTACCGGTCTCGCTGGCGGTTATTATTGCTGCGTTGGCACTGGCAGCCGCGAAACTCCATACCTTGCCTGATGTCATCCGTCCAGTACGGCATGCGACGGCAATGCCGGTGATTCACTTCAGGCAGGCAATCCGCCATCTTCCCGGTCAATGGCAAACCGCCGGCCAACAGATACAGAGCTCGTTACATCGCGTCTACGCGCGGCTCCTTCAGGGACTCCCGGATAATCAGGCAGTACTGCGCTTTCCCGGCGGAGAGAACTGGCGCTGGCAACTGGCGGGAGGTTTCTGGCTGACGATCGGTTTATCGATACTGGCCGCATTCATCATTGCTGTATGAGACAGAAATGAAGGGAGAGTACCAATGAAACGCTTCAGAAACATACTGTTCATCGCAGACCGTGAGGATGGCATCGCTGCCGGACTCGAACGGGCTGTGGACCTGGCGGGTACCAACGAGGCTCGCCTGACGGTAATGGATGTTATTCCGGAGGTTGCGATGTCCGGCTATATCAAACGAACCTATGATATCGACCTGAATGCGCAGCTGAAGGATCAGCGCCTGCGGTCTCTGGAATCGCTCACACGGCCGTTCACTGATCAGGGCGTTCCGGTTTACACAACGGTAGCCAGAGGAAAGCCTTTCCTTGAGGTGATTCGAGCTGTAGAGCGCAACGGCCATGACCTGGTCATCAAGGTGGCCGAGCATGATACCGGCGAGGAGGTCTCGCTGCTTGGCAGTACCGACATGCACTTGTTGCGCAAGTGCCCCTGCCCGGTCTGGATCGACCGGCCCGGATTGAAGTCCGCATATCGCAAGATTCTTGCGGCTGTCGATCCCTTCGACGACGAGTCCGGCAACCTCCAGCGCCTGATTCTGGATCTCGCCATCTCGCTTGCCGGGCGTGAACATGCCAGTCTGGAGGTCATTCATACATGGGAACTTGCCGGAGAGTCTATGCTGACCCACGGGCGGGCGCGTATCCCGCACATTGAACTCGAACTCTTGCGACAAGCAATGGAATCACGCCATCGACAGGCCCTGGACGAGTTGCTAAAGCCATACAGTCTGAATACGGGGGATGACAATATTCACCTGGTCAAGGGCAAGGCAGCAGAGAGCATTTACCGGCTCACAAGACATAAAGACATTGATCTCATTGTGATGGGTACGCTCGGCAGAGCGGGCATCTCCGGCCTGTTCATCGGCAACACGGCTGAGAATGTACTGCGTGAGACGCACACGGCCGTTTTGACTGTCAAGCCGGACGGCTTCATCACGCCGGTGCAATAGTTTATCGCACTGCAGGATACGCAACATACGAGATGCCTGGCGTGGCCTGTTAGAAGAGAAACATTTAGCCTATAGTTTGCATTGCACCGATAATACCCGGATATAGATTATGTCGAGCCTCAATTTCAAGCACCTGCGTTACTTCTGGGCAGTCGCCGCCAACGGCACCATTGCACGTGCTGCAGAGATTCTCCATGTCACACCCCAGACCATCAGTGGTCAGCTTCGCGAACTCGAGGAACAGGTCAACGCGAAACTGTTTCAGAAAAGTGGCCGCAACCTGGTCCTGACTGATACCGGCCGTCTCGTGTTTTCCTATGCCGACGAGATGTTCCGGCTCGGCGATGAACTGCAGGATGTCATGGAGGGGCGCACACCCGGCTCGGCACTTACCCTCACTGTTGGTGTCGCCATGGTGGTGCCGAAGCTGCTTGCCTACCGGATACTGGAGCCCGTGTTCCAGATGCCGGATACCGTTCGGCTCGTATGCATGGAGGCATCACTTGCCGACCTGCTTGCCGACCTGTCCGTGCACAAAATCGACCTGGTGCTCGCAGACGCTCCGATGAGCCCGACCCTTAATGTGCGAGCCTATAACCATCTGCTTGGCGAATCCGGCCTGAGCTTCTTCGCAATGCGCAAATTTGCACGCAAATACAAGGCCGGATTCCCGCAATCCCTGAACGATGCTCCCATGCTTATGCCTACCGCCAGCAGTGCATTAAGGCGCAGTCTTGAACAATGGCTGGAGCAGCAGGACATCAAGCCGGTGGTGATCGCGGAATTCGAGGACCGCGCGCTGATGAAAGCGTTCGGCGAGGCAGGTACCGGTATTTTCACCTCGCCGTCGGCAGTTGAGGAGGATGTCGTTGCAAAGTACGGCGTTAGCGTCATTGGACGCACCGACGAGATCAAGGAACGATTCTATGCCATCTCAGCTGAACGCCGGATCAAGCATCCCGCGGTCTCTGCAATCACCGAGGCCGCCCGAACCGGTTTGTTTACAGCCGCCTGAAATACCGCCAGAAACCTGTCCTACTGTTGACTAAATTATGTTCGTACCGCCTGTTTGAGTTGATTAGGTTCGGATTTTTCGAATCATTTCCCATGCATTCCGACTTCATCTGTCACTATCCGCAAGCTATTGTGTATCACTGATACTGGAGAGGATGCGAGAGGAGTCAACAATGCAGATAGCAATACAGACACACGGATTTCCCTTGACAGGGGCCCTGGAAAAACATGTACAGGATCGTCTTCGGTTCACCTTTTCACGAGTCGCGGACCGTGTCAGGCGTGTACGGATAACATTGTCGGATATCAATGGTCCGCGTGGTGGAGTCGACAAGCGCTGCCTGATAGAGGCGCGACTTGACGGGATACCCAGTGTTGTCATTCAGGATTTACAATCAGACCTTTACATAGCCATTGATCGTGCTGCCGGGCGGGCTGCACGCAGTGTGATGCGCAGGCTGGCATTGAAAACAGGCAAACGGCGCTACTACCACAGAAAACATGCTGTCATTACGGCCAGTTGAGCTAACTGAACTTTGCATCTGACCAGAACTATATGAAATAGATTTGATAATGGGGGTAACGGGAGACTAAGCAGGTAGCGCGACTAAACTGAATGAACCGTTTCTGCGGCTTTCCGGAAGTAGCCGGTGAACCAGGGAACGGCAGGTCTCGGGGGCTAAACTTGCCGTTAAATAGTGCAGCTCAGGTAAGCGCTCTCCATGCAGCCAAGAAGGCAAACATCAGGAAGATACCACCGCTGATCCGGTGCAGCCAAAGAAGTGGTAGACGCTGGAATACGGTGCGTCCTGCCCAAACACCTAGTATCGATACCATGACCAGTGCGGCAGTTGCGCCTAACCACACAGGTAGAGGATCGAAACTTCCAGCCAATCCTGCTACCGCAATCTGGGTTTTGTCGCCAAACTCGGCAACAAATAATAACATTAGTGTGGTTATAAATATTCCGTGGTCCGATCTCTCTACCACATTCTCAGATTCATCGTCGTTCTGCTTGTACAAGACGTGAATGCCAAATGCAAAAAACAATAATGCCACCAAGCCAGCAGTAACGCGCTCAGGTATCCAGGCAGCCACACCTGCACCGAACAATACAGCGAGGGTATTTAGTGCAAAAAACGAAGTTGTAGCGCCCAGTAACACAGGCCAATGACGGTGACGGGCTGCTAGGGCCATGCAAACAAGTTGGCTTTTGTCCCCTATCTCCGCTAAAGCAATGAGTGTAAAGGTTGATGCTGCAACGGAAAAAGATTCAGGTAGAATCATGTATAGATGCGTATTTGTATGCTGGCCAAGGACTTGTACTGATTATACGTAATCTAATATCGAGCAACCGATTAGAGTGACAGTTTGTAGTTGCAGCACGATTGCTTGATAGGAACGGCATGTTCTGCGGCAAATCGGAAGTAGACAGCTTGCCAGGGAGCGGCAGGTTACGGGTTATTTCAGCCGTTGAAAGGCACTTTTTTGGGTGATCCGCTAGAGGTATGCTCTAATGAATAACATGACGAACAATCAAGATATCAAATTTCAATCCTATCTAAAAAGAGCTTGGGCGATCTATGCACTAATAACAATTGCCCTTATCGTTACATTGGTGCTCTTTGTCGCTCAGGATAACGAAGAGAGGTTTTTCTTCTCAATAATGCCTGCAGCAGCAGCTTATGTTTTTCGCCCGACTAACCGGTACCTCGGTAAACTCATTTTCAAGTTCACTGGCGTTTCTCAACCCTCAGAGAACGAATGACCGGAGTGCTGCGTTCACAACATACAAAATAAGATATTCATCGGCAAGTCTCCCCGTAAACGGACATTCAATGTCCATTTCATCCAGATGAATTCTGGGTATTCCATCTGAAGCCTGCCTGGACCCCGAACCGCCGCTTCCCCATGCAAATTATAGGCATAGGTCGGGGTCGGGAGCGACAGGTGCGACGGGTATCTCCAGAATAGCCGTGTCCATGGTTTCCATGCCCCCTAGGCCTTGATTGACTAAAGAGTCGTTCTTTACTGGATAAGCTCTTCGCCGCAGATGTTACCTGCGATGGGAGGCGAATCGAAATCTGCGCATGCGATGAGGCCTTCCAGTTCACCCTCGAGCGTACAGTCATCACCGGTACGAACAAAGTCAGCATAGATGCCGTAGCCCTCAGCATCATACCCGGTCAGGCATGAGTCCGTTGATGTGGCCGTGTGATTTTGATGGCCTTTGCTGTTACCGGATACAGATATGTCATGGTACATCATTGCATCCCCGGTATCCGTGCAACCGCAATGCAACAGGGATGTCTTGTTGCCACCTGCGATAGAAGCTGTTGAAGAAGCAGCCAAAGCTGTTAATGCGAGGCCAAGTGTAAAAATATTTTTCATGTGCGTATCTCCCTTGATTAAAAGCATGATGATTTATTTATTCCATCGAACAGCGACGTTTCTGATCGATGTGTAGAGACTAGGGAGAAGTTTCGTTATCAGGTGTGATCACCCCCTCACATTCAGGCACGCTTATTTCGAAATTCCTGAGACATTAACTCCATCACAAGATGAATGTGATGCTGAGTCAGGCGCTGTACGTGACCGCAGAAAATACTTTCGAAACTACCCGACGAACCCGACGCTTACCCATGCGGTTCAATGGCTTGAGTCGGCGTCGGGTGGAGACAGGTGCGACGGGTTGCTCCGGGTCCCCTCGGTCGGTCGCCTCCGGGTGCCCCAGCATGTACTCCCTCAGCAGGTGGTACTGCCGGGCGTACTCCCGGGCGATGTCGCTGAGCGAGAACGACAGGTTGCTGTAGGCGTACAGGCAGGCCGTGATCCCGGGGGCGTC
>WOR8_10004669_pt1 | contig 16910 bp, 10 predicted proteins | sample DeeMarSeWOR38_10_FD_19890 | JGI IMG/M metagenome (IMG submission 19890)
CCGGTTTATCATCGTGGCCGACCGAAAAGTTTGACATCAGTTTTTTCACAGCTCCCTGGCAAAGGGGGCATCTGACCTGGTCGTTGGCACTCATCACCAGCTTATCAAATTTATGGCTGCAGTGTTCGCAGTTGTATGCATAAAGGGGCATAGTTGTTATCCTCGGTATTTACAGTTGGTTAACTTATAAAATAAGCTCGATTGACCCTCTCCGCAAGTTATAAAAATATTGCGATGATCTGATTGACAAATGGATCGAACTATGAAAGATGCAGAGTTTAATTAAAAATAAAGAGGAGCATCAGAATGTACCAAAAGGAAATCACCGAAATCGAAAATTTGATCCAAAAACAGGCCCAGTGGCGCAATCGATGCATCAATTTGATTGCCAGCGAAAACGTCGTCAGCCAGCGCGTCCGCGCACAGGCGGGTTCGGATTTTGCGCATCGTTATGCCGAAGGCCACCCGGGCGAACGCTACTACCGGGGCACATCCTATATCGACGAAATCGAAAATCAGCTAACAACCAACCTGAAGATCCTTTTTGCCTGCAAACATGCCGAGGTCAGGCCCATCAGCGGCACCAATGCCAATGAGGCGGTTTTCAGCCGTTTTGTTAGTCCAGGGGATGTGGTCATGGTCAATTCCACACCGGCCGGGGGTCATATTAGCCACCATCGAGAGGGCTCTCTGGGAAAATTTACCAAGAATATTATTGACATTCCATTGACCGCGGACGGCTATCATCTCGACCTGGAAAAAACGATGTACCTGATCGAAAAGACCAGGCCCAAAATTATCGTCCTGGGTAAAAGCCTGTTTCTATTTCCCGAACCAGTTCAGGAGCTTTCTGAAATTTGCCAGCAATATGGAACGCGCATCATGTATGATGCGGCCCATGTCCTGGGGCTCATCGCCGGTAAGCAATTTCAGCGGCCTTTAAGAGAGGGCGCCTTTTTGATGACGGCCAGCACCCATAAAACCTATTACGGCAGTCAACGCGGGCTTATATTGAGCAATATGGAAGATGATGAGTGGCGTAAAATTGACAGAGGGGCCTTTCCCGGCTCGTCGAGCAATCACCACCTGGATACACTGGCCCAGATGGCCATCAGCACTTATGAGATGATGGAATTCGGCGAACAATACGCTGAAGATACCATCAAAAATGCCAAAGCCCTGGCTGCAGCACTGGATCGATTTGGCTTCGATGTTCAGGCCAAGGAATTCGGATATACCGAAAGCCACCAGGTGGCAGTCAATGTGAGCGAATTTCGCGGCGGTGAACGGGTCTCTAAGAACCTGGAAATAAACGATATTATAATCAATATGAATATGCTGCCCCATGAGCCGCTCAAAGCCCACGATCATCCGGACGGCATTCGAATTGGCGTTCAGGAAATGACCCGCTTCGGAATGGGCGTAGTGGAGATGGAACACATTGCCGTATTGATCAAGGAATGCATTATCGATCGCAAACCGGTTAAAGAAGAGGTTAACCGTTTTCGATCTGAATATCAGCGGGTTAAATACAGCTACGACGAACCCAAGCCCAAACAGCTCAAGGTGCTGGAAGGCAAGCAGTTGAAAAATTAAAAAAGGCAGATCCTAAATTGGCTCTGCCTTTTTTCACATGGCTCCCTGAATGCCGTTGTTCTCGTGCGTGGTCATTCGCCTTAGTAGTTTGAAGCCCGCAGGGGAAGATGCACGCACATTCGAGAGACCAAGAAGATTGTGATCATTTTTCCTATATAACTATACAAATAGCATGCCAGTTTCGATAATAAACATCAAATTAATCTAAATTATATATAATTACAGAATATTAGAGCATAATTAAAGTCATCGCGGCCGGAGCATTATGTCTTTTTATTCACACCCGGGTGTGAAAATATTTACATATTTGTCAATTTTTTGACGGGAAGGAAGTGGATGGGTTATCATTTATACCGCCGGTTATAACACTGTTCCTAAAACCTAAAAAAGGATGGCAGTCTAAGTGCTGTAGCAAAAAAATGTTCCGCGATCGGAACGTTTTTTTGACAGCCACTATCAAAAGAAAAAGGGCGCTCTCTGGCGCCCTTTTCTGATATCTGCATTTTCAAATTCTTTTATGAATGGCTACTTTACAAAAGGAAAAATATCTGTATATCCAGCAATATCGGTAATTAACAGGATAAGGAAAACGAGAAAAACCACAATCAAAAGCAGCGTAAAGAACCCGTTACCGCCGGCGGGAAGTTCCTGTAATTTTTCGGCAGCACGGGTTGCCTCTTCATCGGACAGACTATCAATGCGGTCTTTGGCCTCTTGCGGATTGATACCCTGTGAGACCAGCATGCTTTGCACGTCTTCGCGGGCCAGCAGGCCTTGAAGATAGTTGCGGGCATCCTGTGCGCGTTCGCTGTCGATTGCCGCTTCAGTCCCAATCATGGCCGCCATAGCAGATTGAAACGGACCGGAAAGCATGAACATAAAGACAGCCATAAAAATGCCGATCGGTTTAACGCTGGAACGAATATGCCTCATAATGAACCTCCTCCTTAATGGCTAAAGGGCAACAATGAAGCCTATATAGTGAATCCATTTGTGGTTGTCAAATCTTTTACTGCCTGATCTTTAGCCATTTACTGACTCGACCGCAAAGCCATTATAACGATAGAATGCCCTCTTCACCTATTTTCAGGTTGCGGTTGAACGACCTTTTCTGCTTTGGGCATTCTATGCTATAAGTCGCTTGAGCCCGATTGCCCATTATCGATCAAAGATAAAAATCCGATTGCATTCCATTTTATAGCGATTGTCAAAAAAACGTTCCGTTTGCGGAAGGTTTTTTTGCTACAACCGCTTATGCCGCCATCCTTTTTTGCGGAAGGCATTTATGACAAGCGGTATAACCGGCGTTACCGGCTTGATCCAGCAGCACGCGGGCCTTCGGCCGGCTCAACCGGCGAACTGGTTTGAATATCCATTTTTTGACGGCTTGCCGTTACAGGGCACAACCACTGCAAATCAAAAGCATTTTGTGATGAAAGCTTTATCGATCACCATTTTAATTTTACTTTTGCCGACGGGCGCCTGCTGTTTTTCAGAACTGGACGCTGCCCATCTGCGTGCCGGTTTGAATTTAAGCGTCAAACCATCGACTCCGGATGCTTCTGAATATAAGATCGTAAAAGATGAAACGGAAAATGAATCTATCCGCTGGCACTACAGAAGGCGCGACTCACAGCTGATGGGGGTGGCCCTGGTTATACACGGCCTTAACGGTCGACCGGATAAAATGGAGGCCATCATAACAGTACTAAACACCAATGGAATCGATTGTTTGAATCTGTCGTTGCGCGGTCACGGCGCTAATTTTTCGCCCATCGACGATATGAGTCCTGATGCGGCACGCATGGTTGCCTTCAAATCGGTATCCTCTCCGTTATGGAAGACCGAAGCGTACTGGGCCTATCAAATGGCGAAAAAGAAAAGCGATTTACACGACAGGCCGATTTTTCTGATCGGCTTTTCAATGGGAGGGCTCCTGGGGGTCGATTTAATGGCATCCAATCCGAATGTTCGATTCGATAAAATGGTGCTGTTTGCCCCGGCAATTACCATGCTCCAGAGAAATTATCTGATACAAATTTTTTCGCCCTTTCCGAATCTGGTCATACCCAGCGCCGGCGATAAGTCCTATCTTGCCAACGATGGAACACCCATGGCAGCCTACAATGCCCTGTTTGATATGCATGCGCATTTTGAAAACCATCTGGACCCCCGGAAAATCAACATCCCTGCTATCATCTTTATCGATAAAGAGGATGAGCTTGTTTCGTACGCCGGTTTACAGCAGATGGTTCAAAACCACAATTTAGATCAATGGCGGATTCATTCAGTCATAAAAGATGAAACGGCAACCGAAGTAAACCTGCATCACCTCATTATCGATGCGGCCTCGGTCGGCAACACCATGTGGCAGGAGATTGTGGATGTCGCCCTCTTACACCTTTTAGGCAGACAGCCTTTTAGTCCCGCGGAATAGCCACTGAATTATAATTGCTTCAGCAGCCTGGATCTGGATCATTCATCCATGGCGCCGGGCTGCCACAGATAGTAAAAACCGGCCTGATAGGATGCCAGGGAGGCGGGAAGATCCAGGGATACAATTGACAGACCCCGGCCTTCATATTGGGCGGTAGAAGTATTGTAAAGATTATCGTCCGGAAATTCGGTGCGGCGATAAACAATTACTTTTGCATTTTCCGGCAATTCGGCCAGTTTTTTTGCCATGCTGACTGCCTCGCCGAGATATCCCACGCGATCAATCATACCCAGCTTTAAGGCGTCATCGGCCAAAAAAATCCGGGCGGTCGAAATTTCCTTCAAGCGCTGTGAATCGATCCGGCGGTGCTCGGCAATGCGATCTAAAAATCTTTGGCCCAGCCGATCGATCATATTTTCTATAATTTGTTTTTCTTCAGCGGTCGCCGGCCGGAAGGGCGACCCCATATCCTTGTTTTCGCCGGTTTTGCTCACTTCAACCTCAACCCCGATTTTAGCCATCAGCCCGGCCACATCCGGACGAATAAACAACACGCCCACCGAGCCGGTAATCGAAGTCGGATGGGCCAAAATATAATCGGCGGGAAGCGATATATAATAACCTCCGGAGGCGGCAACATCCATCATTGCTGCGACCACTTTAGCCCCGGTTTTTTCTTTAAATGCAACGATTTCATTGTATAAAATGTCACTGGCAGTGGCCGAGCCCCCGGGTGAATTAATCTTCAAAAGTACGGCTTTGATTTCCGAATCTTTTGCGGCCTTGCGCAGCTGCGAGACAACTTCTTGAACCATGCTCGGCCGGGTCGATACGAGCCGCCGCCGGGGGACGTCGGATATGGTGCCCCTGATGTGAACGACCAGAACTTTGCCGGTTGCATCACCCTCTAAGGTATACTCCTGCAGCGGATCAGCGGCACTCGGAAAAAGCCTGATCCGGGGCCCCTGACAACCGATTAAAAACAGCACAACCACAGCCGCGACAATGACGATACGTTTTCGCATTATATTTTCCTTTGGATTCGTTTTTACCAGCAAAATATAGGCAAGGCCATTTAGCATGTCAAGAAAATGCCGGGCAGAATAATGCAAGCAAACCATAAACCAAAAGTGCTTGACAACCGATTCCGATCCCATGATAACCCAAATGCTTCAATTACCTTAACTGATGAAATTGCCAGGACTTGTACCGCTTGTCATAAAAAGGTTCCGTGAAAAGGATAGCGGTATAAGTGTTGTAGCAAAGAAACGCTCCGCAATCGGTACGTTTCTTTGACAACCACTATAAATCGCGATTATGTCTCGACGCTGGATTATATTTATACTGGCCACAGCACACTTTTTCCTGTCTCAGTTTTACCGGACCTCAAACGCGGTCATTGCGCCCGAGCTGATCCGGGACCTGTCCCTGAATACGGAAGAATTGGGCCTGCTGTCAGCCTCATTTTTTTACGGTTTTGCGCTAACCCAGATTCCGATCAGTGTGCTTTTGGACAAAGTGGGCCCCAGACGGCTGATGACCGTTCTTTCGCTGATGGGTGTGGTGGGCGCTATTTTGTTTTCCATCGCCGATTCACTCGGCTTTGGTCTCATCGGGCGCGTCCTGCTGGGAATCGGCATGGCCTGCAATTTGATGGGAACATTTAAGCTGTTGACCGAATGGTTTGAACCGCTGGTATTTGCCACCTTAACGGGGCTGGTGGCTTCAATCGGAACGCTCGGCAATATGGTGGCCGCCACCCCGCTGGTCATGCTGGTCGAACAATTCGGGTGGCGGCTGAGTTTTCAGCTGATTGCCGGGATTAATCTGATCTTAACCCTGACGCTTTTTATGGTGGTGCGCGATCGGCCTGCCCGCTCCGCAATCCACAGTGCAAACGATGCGCCGGCAATCAGCCTGAGGCAGGCATTTTCTAATCTGGGCTTTCTCTTTAAAAACAAAGATTACTGGATCATCTCAGCGGCCACTTTGGTCCGCTACGGAACCTTTGCCGCTTTTCAGGCACTGTGGGCCGGGCCGTTTTTAATTGAAGTCATGGGCTATTCGGCCATGCGAACGGGTAATCTGATATTGCTGATGAACGTGGGGCTGATTATTGGCAGCCCGCTGTGGGGGGCGCTGTCAGACCGCGTTTTTAAAACCCGCAAGGGGCTGGTTGTTTTTTGCCTGTTGATGATGGCCTTGATTTCGCTGGCACTGACCACCTTTTCTGCAGAGACCGGACTTTTCATCATATCGCTCGTTTTCTTTCTGTTCGGGCTGGCGGCATCCGGCGGCATGTTGATGTATCCGCACATCAAAGATCTGATGCCCCGAGACATGTCAGGCGCGGCCATGACCGGCATCAATTTCTTTAACATGCTGGGTCCGGCTGTATTTCTTCAGGGACTGGGCACATTCATGCAGCACCTGTATCCGGATGCCTCGCGCGGACCGGCTGCCTTTGATGCCTCGTTTCTGGTGTGTATGCTGTGTCTTATAGGCGCAACGGCACTGTATATGTTCACCGCCGCCAAACAAGATGTTAAATTGAATAAGTCACTCTAATTAAGCAAATCCGCTTGCTTTAATATGGTTTCGATCTCGGATTTTTCCCGCTCAGAGGAAGGCAGCAAGGGCTTGCGGGGATCGCCCCCGAAGTAACCCAGCATATCCATAGCCGCTTTTAACCCCGGCACGCCATAGACAGCAGTGACAGCCTGGTTGACCGGAAGCATTTTAAGCTGCAGTTCCCGGGCGGCATCCAGGTTACCCTTTTTGATCTGATCCAAAATGGCCACGCATTGCTTGGGCGCCACGTTGGCCAGGGCATTGATGCCGCCGACACAGCCGAGGGTCAGGCCGCTGAATAATACGCTGGCGGTTCCCACCAGCACAAAAAAATCTCTGGTAACCGCACTGAGGATTTCACCGAGTTGGATAACATTGCCGGAGCTGTCCTTCAGGCCGATGATATTGGGGTGCTCGGAGAGGCGTGCGACCAGATCGGCCGCCATATTAATGTGGGTAAATTTGGGGACGTTGTATAGTAAAATCGGAATCGATGATTGATCCGCTACCGTTGAAAAATACTGGATCAGGGCAACGTCATTCATGCGGCCGCCATAATAATGAGGCGTGACCACCAAGGCGGCATCGGCGCCCAGCTTGGCGCAGTCTTCGGTGAGCCTTATGGTCTCGGCGGTGGACTCGCAACCGGTCCCGGCAATGACCAACATATCATTCGCCGCCGACTGCACGACGGAATCGACAACAGCTCGCTTTTCTTCTTCGGACAGTGAAACATATTCACCATTGGAACCCAGCACCACGTATCCTTTCAGACCCGCAGGATTCCAGCGCTCAATATTGGCTGCCAGTTTGTCGTAAGCCACCTTTTCGTTGATAAACGGGGTCGGTATGGGCGGAAAGATACCGTTCAATTCAAGCTTCGCCATTTTCTTGTCCTTTTCTATTTAGCCACAGACCCACACTGACGTACACAGACAGTATTATTTCCTCGGGCGACATTGCCCGAGGAAAAACTGTATGCCCTGCGGGCAATGCAGTTAAAAAATTTAAAACCGAACACAAACAACAAAAATATTTTACGTTACCATTTGTTATTAATAAACCTATAAATTATATCCCGCAAAGCGGGATGACCATTTTTGTTCGGCCAGCTTGTCCCGCGGAAGGCTATGCCTTATCGCGGGGAGTCGGCCGAACAAAAGGTTTGTGTGTGTCTGTGGCTATTTAACAAGCTCTGAAATATGACATACACGGGTGCTCAGGCCGTGCTTGCGCACGCCATAGGATAAATGCATGATGCAGGCCGGGCAGGAGGTGGCCAATAAATCTGCACCGCTTTTTTTCAGATTGTTCATCTTACGATCCAGCACCTGCTGGGACAACTCATAATGCGCAAACGCATATGCGCCGGCTCCGCCGCAGCACCAATCCGCTTCGGCTAACGGCCGGTATTCAACTCCCGGCAGCCGATTCAGAATGTCGCCGGGCTCGGCTGTGAGCCCCTGCCCCCGGGCCGCATGACAGGGATGATGATACGTCACAGTGACAGCAGCGCTGTCGGCAGCCGTCAAGGTTTCCATTGAATGAATCAATTGCACCATATCTTTAATACGATCGGAGACCGCAGCGGCCTTTTCTTGATGGTGCCCGGCTTCCGGGAAAAGCTGAGGATAATGCTTTAAAAAGGATGCGCAGCTGGAGCAGTCCGTAACAATTACATCCAGATCTTCAGCCGCAAGGATGGATACGTTCCGGCGGGCCAGTTTCCGCGCCGCTTTCAAATCCCCGTAAGACCAGGCCGGCAAACCGCAGCAACAATTTTCCAGAACCCGCACGAATTTGCCGATTTTTTTTAAAAGCCGCAAGGTTGCCTGGCCGGCATCCTGACTGATAATATCAACACCACAGCCGACAAAATAACCAATCCGCAACAGTTGGCCGCTGCCGCTGTGCGCTCCGGTTTTGATTTTATCCCGCAGCGGTTGCGAGGGAAATCGTTCGACAATTTGACTGGCATGTGCAAAATCACGGCCGAATATCTTTAACAACCCCAGGGCCTGCGCCAGATCGGCAATACCCGTATTTTTGCCCAGCGCCACCGCCCGTGCGGCCAGATGCAGCCGCCGTGGATACGGCAATAGCTGGTCAAACAGTAAACGATGAATGGATTTGCGACCGACTTTTTCCAGATACTGGGCCCGGGCCTTGATGATCAAGTCGGAGGTGGGGATTGCCGGAAAACAATTGGCGGTGCAGGCACCGCAGAGCAAACAGTCAAAAAGCGGGGCTTCAATTTCCGGGCTCCATTCCAGACGTCCCTCGATAATGGCCCGCAAAAGGGCCAGACGCCCGCGTGCCACCCCGGTCTCGTGCCCGGTGGACCGGAATATCGGGCATGCCACCTGGCAAAACCCGCAACGATTGCAGTGGTAGATTTCTTCGTAGTATTTGGAAATGGTCTCGGTCATAATCACACATACAGAAATGATCTGAGCGGTTAAATCACCTCGAAGCTTACTCTTTCCGGAGTACTGGAGTAATGGAGTGCTGGAGTAATTCAAATAGGTGCATCCAACACTCCATTACTCCATCACTCCACTACTCCAATTTAAATCTTGCCTGGCAGGCGGCCGGGTGAAAAAACGTGCTGCGGGTCAAGGGCCGCCTTGATGCGGTGCATCACCTTCCATTCCGGCCGGTCGATACCGAAGACATCGTTATGCTTCTTGAATTCATCGGTAGCCTTTTCCATGACCACGTGACCGCCCAGTTGATCGCCGGTTTCGCACATCCGTCCCCACAGGCCGTCGGGCATGTTTTCAAATGCGACAAAGATTCGGCCGCATCCGTAATCTAAAAACCATTTGGATTGCGGCAGCCACCTGGCCAAGGACTCAACAAACCCGGGCATCCGATCAAGGGGCAGATCGGCCCGCAGGATAAATGCCGCTGCCAACATCTGCGAATAGGACTTTTTGAAAATGCCATCCTGTACCGCATAATCCTGCGCCGGGCTCAGGGTCATGCCGTCCTTTTCAAATAATGCTTGTGTTCTTTTAAGTTGCTCGGTGACGGTTTTGTCAAACCCTTCAAATCCGATCTTCAAGGTACAGCGCCGGCGCATCGCTTCCTCACCCTGCCCGTTTACCGGCATGATTACAATAAAAACCGGTATCAGCTGGGATGTCATTATCTCGGATGCCAGATCCGCACAGGCCGAAAGCGGTCCTTGCGCACCGATAGCGCTGCACCTTTCGGGTATGGTCATCACGCGACAGGTCACTTCGGTAATCAGTCCCAGCGTACCGGCGGATCCGATCATCAAACGCGTCATGTCATAGCCGGCTACATTTTTGACAACTTTGCCTCCGGTTGAAATTTTTTGACCGTTGCCGTCCAGAAAGCGCAAGCCCAGAACGAGATCCCGCGAGGCACCGTAGTGCATGCGCTCCGGCCCGCAGGCCGCCCGTGCCATCACAGCACCCAGTGAATGATTCTGAACGCAAAACGAAGGCCGCACGGGCAGCCACTGGTGATGTTCGGCCAGTTGGCGCTGGAGCACATCAAGGCGCACACCGGCTCCGGCCGTAACGAACTGATTGTAAGGGTCAAATTCGAGAATCTCGTTGAGCGCAGAACTGGATAATTTTTGACAATTGCGGGTGGGCAAATTGCCGAAATGCCAAAACCCGCCTCCAGCGGCGGGTATCAGCCCGGTGCCGTCGGCAGCGGCGCTTTGAATCCTTTCGCCGATTTCCTTTTCGATCGCGCTCAGGGTGTCAGCACCGGCAAACGGAGGATGCACCCGTACTTCATCGGTGTTTTCTTCTGGCAGGGATAGCGGAATGACTTTACCGGGATTGAGCAATCCATCCGGATCGAACGCCTGCTGTAAGCCCCGCTGGGCAATAAAATCCAGCTCCGAAAAAACCAGGCGCATGGCCTCAATTTTTTCCAAACCCACACCATGTTCACCGGAGATGGTGCCGCCCAGCTCAACGCAGGCTTTCATGATTTCCCAGCCAGCTTTTTTGACCCGTTTAAGCTGGTCTGCATCCCGCGCATCAAAGAATATCAAGGGATGTAAATTGCCGTCGCCGGCATGAAACACATTACCGTGCTTAAAATCATATCTGTCGACAATCTCGGCCACCCGGGCCAGTGCTTCAGGCAGCTTCGTGCGCGGCACCGTGCAATCGTTAACCAGATAATTCGGTGCCAGACGGGCCACCGCACCAAAAGCACCGCGTCGACCCTCCCAGAGGCGGTTGCGCTGGGCATCATCTTTGGCTTCACGAATATCCCGACAGTGATTTTTTCGACATATCTGGCTGATGCGCGTGACCTGATCTTTGAGACCTGCAGAAAGGCCTTCCACTTCGACGATCAGAACAGCCGCGGCATCCCGGGGATAGCCGCAGGCATAGCTGTCTTCGACCGCATTGATGATTGGAGCGTCCATCATCTCCAGGGTGGTCGGTAAAATACCGGCCGAAACAATATCCGATACCGATTGGGCTGCATCGCCAATATCATCGTAGATAACGAGCAGGGTTATGATTTTTTCGGGTAGCGGCAGGATGCGCACCGTGACCTCGGTCACGATACCCATGGTGCCCTCGCTGCCGATCAGCGCACCGCGAAGATCATATCCCGGCGGGTCATAGGCGCACCCGCCAAGGCGAATAACCTCCCCGCTGGACAGAACCACATCCATGCCCAGAATGTGGTTGGTGGTCACACCATATTTTAAGCAGCGGGGGCCGCCGGAGTTTTCACCGACATTGCCGCCCAGGGTCGCCACTTTCTGGCTGGCGGGATCGGGCGCATAGAAAAAGCCCAGTGGCGCCAGTGCATTTTGCAGCTCCAGGTTTGTCACGCCGGGCTGAACCACCGCGCAGCGCCGTTCGGGTGACATAACGATGATCCGATTCAAACGCGACAGACAGATGACCACCCCGCCGGATACCAATACGGTGCCGCCGGAAAGATTGGTGCCAAACCCGCGCGGGACAAAAGGAAGCCCGGCCTGACGGACCACGCTGACAACCCGGGCCACTTCCCGGGTATCGGCAGGAAAAACAACGATACCGGGTTGCCCTTTGGCCAGTGAAGCATCATAGGAGTACAGTTCGGTTTCAGCCCGCGACACCGAAACCCGGGTTCCGCCGACAATTTGCCGAAGGTTGGCAATCAGTTCAGCATTCAGCATTTTCTTACCTAAGTGTAAAATGACTAAAGTGAGATAGAGTGCCTAAAGTTGAGGAATTCTGTCGTTTTAAAAAAGATGGAGCGGTGCGACACCTTAACTTTAGTCACTTCAAACTTTAGTTCAATTTTGTTCACTTTCCGATCCAATCCCCATCAGGCATTCAGCAGTGACATGGCGGCTTCAGAGCCGGCTGATAGATCGGTATGACAGCCCTGTACGGCCAGTGCCCGGCTGATGGCCGCAAGGAAAAAGAGAACATTTTCGGCTGAAGAAGAATACCCCATCAGCCCCACCCGCCAGACCTGGCCGGCCAGCGCTCCCAGGCCGGCACCGATCTCCAGATTGAATGTCTGCAGCAAATAACTGCGTACCTCAGCTTCATTGATGCCGTCGGGCACGCGAATCGTATTCAGCGTCGGCAGGCGATGCTCGGGCTTGACCAGCATCTCCAGACCCATGGCCTCTGCGCCGGCAACCAGCGCCTGATGGTTTTTTAAATGGCGCTTAAAACGATTTTGCAGACCTTCCTCTTCTATCAGCAAGAGTGCCTCCAGAAGGGCATAATTCAATGTGCTTGAGCTGGTATGATGATAAACGCGCGGGGTAGATCCCCAGTATTGATCGAGCAGGGTGATATCCAGATACCAGCTGCGGATCGGATGTTTGCGATTGCGGGTTGCCTCGATTGCGCGATCGCTGAACGTAACCGGCGCCAGCCCCGGAGGCGCACCGATGCATTTCTGAGAGCAACTGTAAACGGCATCCAGCCCCCATTCGTCGACCTTGATTTCGACACCGCCCAGCGAGGTTACCGTGTCCAGCAGCACCATCGTGCCATGGTCCCTTGCCAGCCGCACAATATCATCCATTGGCTGTTGTACGCCGGTGGAGGTTTCGGCATGGACCAGAGCAATCACTTTATAGTCTTTGCTCTGAAAGGCTTTCTTGACCTGCTGCGGATCCGTCGGCCGGCCCCATTCACCCTCAATGACCGTTACGTCGGCCTCCTGACGCTCGGCCATTTGCCGCAGCCGATCACCAAAATAACCGTGCACACATATCAGAACCGGATCTCCGGGTTCAATCAGATTCGCTACACAGGCCTCCATTCCCGAAGTCCCTGTCCCCGGAGTTGCATGCGTCAACCTGTTTTGGGTCTGAAACAGCTTGCGCAGCTGATCACCGATTCGGTCCAGCGTTTTAAAATAAGCCGGATCCATGTGACCGATGACCGGTGATGTCAGCGCCCGATATACCCGTGGATGAATATCCAGTGGGCCGGGTCCCATCAGTTTTCTCAACGGCGCTTCAATAGAATTCGTTCCCATAAAACAACTCCTTCTGTTAGAACGGTTTGATATTGACGGAAAAAATAAGAAGGACTGCGATATCTGCAAGATACACGAGGAGAGTATAAATAGGGGCGGCCGCACTGTCAATAAATAGTGCTCTGTTTGATTCTGATAACACTTGATCAGCCGGGTATAATTACAAAATCGGTTAAATAGGCTACACAGCGATGATCACAACCTGATCCGGATAACTGAATTTATAAAAATGGAAATCTTAGAGAAAATCCCGCTGGATATTGATCCGCGCAAGGTTAAAAAAATCCTGCGCCTGGAGCGCGGCGACGATGCGCATCTCGTGCAAGATCTCATCGATAAGGCCAAGTTTTGCAGCACACCGAAGGCGGCTTACAAGTTATGTTATATCGATGAAAAATCAGACGATGCGGTTGTGGTCGAAGGTCTGCAATTAAAAAGCAAAGTATTGCGCAAGAATCTGGATACGGTGGAGCGGCTTTTTCCGTATGTGGTAACCCTCGGACCCGGACTGGAAGAAACGGTCAAGGGAATAGATGACCCGCTGGAAAAGTATTATCTGGATATAATCGGCAATGTTGCCTTAAATGCGGTACGCAAAGAACTCCATGATCATCTGTGCAAAAAATTTGCTCTAAAAAAAATTTCGTTTATGAGTCCCGGATCGTTGCAGGAATGGCCGATTGAAGAACAAAGCCGGCTGTTTCGGCTGCTAACGGATGTGGAGGGCGCCATCGGCGTCCGCCTGACCCCGTCTTTTTTGATGATCCCCACCAAGTCGGTATCCGGAATCTATTTTCAGACCGAGGTATCCTTTTTTAACTGCCAGTTATGTCAGCGCGGCAAGTGCCCGGGCAGGAAAGCACGCTATGATGAAAATCTGGCGCGGCAATACGGCATTAAAGAATAGATCCGGAAGGCGTTTTTTCTCACCGCAAAGACGCAGAGCGCGCAGAGAGATTTTCCATTTTTGCTTTTCGTTGATCTGCCGTTGCTAAAGCTATGGCATGACCTGGAGGACGAAAAGCAAAAACCAACCTGCCCGCGGAAAACGAAAAGAATCTTTACTCTGCGACCTCTGCTGTGAAAATAATATTATTCCGAGGTGGGCCGCTTCAGCTTCTTGAGACGCTCTTTGGCAAAATCATATTCCAGCCAGGTATCCAGAAAAGAGCCCAATGCCTCTCGATAGTGTTTAATCGCCTTTTGTTTGTTTCCAGCCCCTTCAGCCCAGACCCCCAGGGCCGTGTGGGCCGTTAAAAGGTATTCGGGGCTTTCACCGGCCTCTTCTAACAGGGCTCTTTCGGTCTGGTTGCCCAACAGATAATCGCTGATGGTCAGAAACCATGGGTCCATGGTTCGCGCGGCGAATGCCTCGAGACTCGCTCGGGCCTCATCGGCCTTACCCTGCTTGTTGAGTATCCCGGCCTGTAAAATTCCCAGGCTCATCCGGTCTGCATTCTGGCGGCCGCCGCTGTCTAAAAAGGTATCGATGTATTCCAGCGATTTTTCCCAATCCCCATCAGCGGCGCTGTAAAAGGCTAAGGCAACAAAAACCTTGCGGTTGTCCGGATATATTTCGGCTATTTTGGCAAGTACGTCGCACTTTTCTTTGATCTCCACGGTCTCATCGATGAATTTAGCCATCAACTCGGGCAACTCGGCTTTGACCCTGGCGTCCTTCTCCATTTTTTCTTCAACGCTTTTATTGAAAGTCTCGATATCCTGGTTGTAGGCTTTCCACTGCGCTTTGGTCTTTAGTGCATTGCGCCGCCGTTTTTGCAGTTGATCCAGCTTGGCACGCACCACGAAAAATTCCCAGGCATCGGTATCAGCGGTCAGCACCGCTTCTCTGAGCAGCTTCTCAGCACCTTCCCAATCCTGCCGCTCGATTCGGATAAGGCTGACGGCATAGTACAGCCAGCTTTTTTCAGCATCGGTGTGCCAGCTATCCAGGGCCGAAACTTCATCGATTAAGTCCTCCAGAACCCGCACCAGATAACCTTGAAACTCTGCCGGGGAGCGCCAATCCAAATCCAGCAATTGATCGCGATAAGGGCTGCGCGCTCCTTCGCCTGCCAGCCAATCAATTAAAAATTGCATCAGCCGGGCTTCCGGATTTTCGGGATCCATCGAAAGGGTTTGTGAAAAGAGTTTGGCGGCCCCCCGGTTATCCCCGGTGCAATAATGCATCATACCGGCCGCCATGATCATTTCCGGCTGCGGCTTGCCCTTGAGCTCCTCATCGGCCAGAGCCTGCGCCTCGGCCCACAGACCTTCGGAGGCTTTTTTCTTGATCTCTGCCAGGCTTTTCTCGATTGAAAAATCTAACTCGCCATTCCACTTGGCCTGGCCGGCCTTTAATTCTTCAAGAAACTTTGCCGCATTGGTAATGGGCAAAACCATGCCCAGGTCCCAGCGGGGGGTTGCAGGCTGCATCAGCCCCTGGGCCACATCCATGGCGACGCCGGCGGCAATGCCGATCACTTTGCCGCGCACATCGACCATGGGCCCTCCGCTGTTACCGCCATAAAGCGAGGTGTCGACCTGGAGCACATTTTCAAACGATCGACGTACATTACCACCGGTGACACTGGCGTTGACCGCTTCGTCCTGGGTGCGGCTGCCCAGCGGAAACCCGATGGTGATCAATCGTGATAGTTTGGGGACACTTTTGGCATCCAGCTTTAAATCCAATGGCAGCGGCTTCAGCCCATCCGGCACCCGATCAATCTTTATGACGGCAAAATCATCTTTAAGCGGCGAGGTGATCACCTGACGGGTTTGAACCGGTGGTTTGGGCACACCGGCAATGGACAGGCTCGGCTCGGATTCGGTGCTATATGCATTTTCAATAAAGTACACATCGGTCAAATCCGGGCTTTCAATCACGCGGGATACACGATTAAAGGCCCGTGTGCCCTCAAACCATAAATATAACCGATACTTCAGTTCCGGTGTCTTTTCCACCAGCCCGAAATGCTGAACAGCGGCCAGAAGAGTGGAGTCCTCCAGCCAGGGACAAACCACGTGCCGGCTGGTCAGCATATAGCCATCGCTGTCCACCAGAAAAGCAGTCCCCTCTGCCAGATTGCGATACATTTGTTCATTTTCGATTTCCAGCCAGTACTCGACCAAGAGAAAAGCCACCGACGGTGAGTACAGGTTGGCATAATCCTCCAGGCGATTTTCATAAACCGCCTTGCGCTGGCTGAGTTGATACCAGGCCATAAAACCGGCCAACGATAAAACGATAATTAAAACAGCCAGGATGCTGATGCGATTCTGGAGTCCTTTGATGGTCAGCCTGCGGGCAGCTGCGGCCGGGGGCGGCACAGGTTCGTGTTCCTCCTCAACAGGCTTTTCTTTAATTCGCGCCAGCGACACAGCCACTTCGGCCATGGATCGCGGACGGATATCCGGATCATCGGCCAGCATGACTTTCAACAGAACTTTGGCCGCTTCCGGCAAATCAAGCTCGTCGACCTTGGCCAGGTAATCGGCGGTCTCCAGGTCCGCAGAAAGCAGCTCGACAAAAATTTTACCCAGAGACCAGATGTCGCTTCTGAAGTCAAGCGGTCGATGATTGACGATATCCGGGTGCACGTTCAGCAAATTCTTTAACATGGGGCCGGGACGGTCGACCTTGGGGTCAAAAAACCGTGAAAGTTTATAGTCGATTTTGACCTGAAGCTTTCCGCTTTCAACCCTTACCAGCATGATGTCGTTTAAAATGAGATGGGGGATGAAATAGCCTTCCTGGTGAAGCACGGTTAGAATGGAGGCCATCTGGAAAAACAGGTCCAGG